>Ga0098060_1001005_pt1 | contig 11817 bp, 16 predicted proteins | sample 21_taG_FD_77063 | JGI IMG/M metagenome (GOLD analysis project Ga0098060, IMG submission 77063) | Marine viral communities from the Subarctic Pacific Ocean - 21_ETSP_OMZ_AT15319 metaG | ecosystem: Environmental > Aquatic > Marine > Oceanic | place: Pacific Ocean | collected 2015-01-19 | reverse complement strand
CGAACGGAACAAAATGGCTCTGGTGCTTGGGTTCGAACCAAGGACATCATCGTTAACAGCGACGCGCTCTACCAACTGAGCTACACCAGAGTAAAATGGAGCGGGTGATCGGATTCGAACCGACGACAATCACGTTGGCAACGTGACGCTCTACCACTGAGCTACACCCGCAAATGGTAGGGGGTGCCAGATTCGAACTGACGACATCCTGCGTGTAAAGCAGGCGCTCTACCAACTGAGCTAACCCCCCGTAAAGGTTTTTAATATGGTGGGCAGGGAAGGATTCGAACCTTCGTACTCGTATGAGAGCGGATTTACAGTCCGCCGCCTTTAACCACTCGGCCACCTACCCATATTAAATATGGCAGATCCACAAAGATTCGAACTTCAACTACCTGAACCAAAATCAGGGGTGCTACCGTTACACCATGGATCTATGGTCGGGATAGCAGGATTCGAACCTACGACATCTGCGTCCCAAACGCAGCGCTCTACCAAGCTGAGCTACATCCCGTGTCATTAATATTATAACTTATCTTTTTATAATGTCAACTAATAAAGTTAAATTATTTTCTGTTAAACTCAATAATAAAAGCTACAACTATAATAGTTGTAATTAAAGCCCAACTAGTTGCTTGAATGTAACACATACTAAACAATCTCATCAACGAGTCCAAGATCTTTACAAGTCTTAGAATCAAACCAAAGGTCGTGCTTGAGAATCTCATTAAGCTTCTTCATAGGCACTTTAGTGTGCTCTTTGTAGATAGCTTTGATAGTATCCATCAAGTGCTTGTTGTTCTCCATATCGTCTTCAAGCTCGTTGTACTTACCGTACATGCCTGATGAGAGTTGGTGAATAAGCATCTTGGAATACTTACCGATTGAGCGCTTAGCACAAGAACAGGAAATGATAGTAGCGGCTGAAGCTGCAGCACCATCAATAATGGAGTGTACTTCTGCATTGAGGTTACGAATAGTATCAACAGTTGCTAGTCCGGCAAAAAGAGAACCACCATAAGAGTTAATGTGTAACTTAATAGTAGGCTTGACATCAAGAAACTGACTTGACACTTGTAACTTTTTATCTACAGCATGTAGTGTAGAGTTAAGATCAAGAGCATTACCCTCTGTTACGTCACCATAAAAGTAGACTGTATTTTCAACAACACGAATTGTGTTACCACCTCCGCCCATGGACATCTGTGGTGATGGTGCTGCCATCAATGCTGCCAACGCTCCCGAAACATCTGCTTCGCTTATTTCTGTCTCTTCCGAGTTTTTATATTTCCAGTTCATATAATATTTTTATGAGGGTATCCTTTAAGGTCATCTACCAATAGTAATTGTATGTCTCTAACTGCTTTGTCGATTAACATTATTTCCTTTTGATTGATTGATCTCTTCTTACGTTTGATGAAGTGAATAGATAGCAAACCAATATTACGATATGTGTCCCTTCCGGAACGCAATATACGTAAGTGATTTGCCTCTACACCATCTTCTTCCAGTAACTGAAAGTATGGTGTAAATTCATACTTCTTTTTATCTTCTTTCATTGTAAGATGGAGATACCTTTTATCAACTACCTTCTTCAATATACTTCCTGTTTTCTCTAAATTAAATTCACCACCATTGAGCTCGTTATCAACTCTATAGTATTTGTACCTTGATGCCTGATATACTAAAGCCATCTTTTGTGTACTCTGACCACCATAAAACTTACCCCCATTATGAAACTTATGGATGATTACACGATCAGCTCCATCAATCTCACCGAGCAGCCTTTCGATCCTTCCTTGAATGTCTGCCTGCTTTTCTAGTTGACCGTTAGAAGTAATCTTATCATCCTTTACTTTTTTGCGAGTATCAGGTGTTAGCTTAACTTTTTCATTAGAAAAGTTTTTACTACCGAAACACTTATTCCAAACTTTAGGAATTAAAAAGGTGATGAGTGGTGTGAGAAGAAACTCTTTAGAGAGCTGCCAACTATCAATCGCGTATTTAGACACCACGTAAGCACCACCGAAGACTATAGCAATAACTGTGTTATAATGCTTTTTCAGAGCCTTCATCTATAATATTTATATGGAAAGCCTCCTGATTCTTCCGAAAAAGGAGGCTTTATGTGAAGTGGTTTGATTACCTTAACCCTCGCAAGATGTACAAGTTAGAATAGATCTAGCAAGCTCTTGAGCAGGATTTGCACTTCTTTGATAGTATAATGATTTGATACCATTTTGCCAAGCAAAGATAAGTAATTCATTAACTTCCTTCGGTGGAGTCTTAGGTGGTATCATCATATTAAGTGATTGACCTTGATCAATATACTTTTGACGTTGCGCAGCTTGGATTAGAATCTCTTTCTGAGAGATCTCACCAAATGTCTTAAATACTTCTTTCTCCTGCTCAGACATGAAGCTGAGGTGTTGTACACTACCTCCTTTAACGAGTATTGACTTCCAGGTATCGAGGTCATCCTTACCATAAGATGAGAGAAGCTTTTGTAGCTCTGGATTCTTATAAGTGAACTTACCTTTAGCAAGATCTTTAACAAAGTAGTTACTATTGAGAGGTTCAATAGAAGGGCTAACCTGACCTAGGATGAAGGAAGAGGATGTAGTAGGAGCAATTGCACATAGAGTAGAATTACGTAAACCATATCCTTCCATAAGAGCTGGCTCACCATATAGCTTAGCCATTTCTTGTGATGCTTTAATAGTACGCTCTTGAATTGTTTTCCATATAGAAGAGTTCTCCATCTTAGCCTGAAGAGATTCGAAACCAATCATCTTCTGCTGAAGATAAGAATGCCAACCTAATACACCAATGCCTAATGCTCTCTGCTCTTTTGCAAACTTAAGAGCAGCTTCCATATGTCTAATACCTTCTGTCTTTTCAATGAACTCAGACATAACAGCATCAAGGAAGTAAGTCAAAGTCTCAATAGCATCTGTTTCGATAATCTCATCCCATTTGGCAAGATTAAGAGAGGAAAGATCACAAACAAAAGATTCATCATCATCAGTAGAGAGGAAGATTTCTGTACAAAGATTAGATGCATTAATACGCTTCTTCTTATCTTTGTATACTTGTGGAGCATTATCATTCGCAGTATCAGAGAAGAAGATGTATGGGTAACCTGACTCATAACGCTTCTTAATAACCTTACCCCATAATGCGCGCTTCTTCTTATCACCGGCAATCATGTCTTGCATGAATTCATCACTAATAGTAACACCAATAGAAAGATCTTGGATAGGGTCACCCTCACCTCTAATGCGAAGAAACTCTTCAATGTCTTTATGCTCAATAGGAAGGTATGCTGCGAAAGATCCTCTACGAACATTGCTTTGTGAAACATAGTTAGTAAGAGTATCGAACATTGTCAAGCAAGGATGAACTCCAGTAGAAGCTCCACCAGTCGAGATAGCTGCACCACGATGACGAACATCACCGAAGAATGCTGATGTACCACCACCTACTTTAGACATAGTACCTACTTCAGATACTTTAGTAAGGATCTTCTCCATATCATCTGGAATGTAAGAACCAAAGCAAGATATAGGAAGGCCTCTATAACGTCCAAAGTTAGACCAGATAGGAGAGGAGAGAGAGTAGAAACCTTTATGCATATACTCTGTGAACTTGCTAGCAAATCCATCTATCTTGAGATACTCTTCTGCCTTCTTTGCTATATCCAAAATACGTCCTTCAGCGGTCTCGCCCTCGAGGAGGTAACCGCGCTGCAAGAACTGTCTTGAATCATCGTTTAACCAATAAATGTCACTCATAATAAATTAAAATAAATCGTCTTCGTCGAAGGATTGGCTCTTCTTTGAATACTCAACTGGACGTGAGTGAAAGAAATCAGTCATGTTGTTACCAAGTAGCTCTTCTTCGAACCACATTGTAGGTGCTACCAACTCATTATCAATATCGAATACAGGATCAAAACCAATTTGTTCAAGTGATGAGTTAATACGGTTCTTGATGAACTCTTTAACAACAGCTGGGTTAAGAGCAGGTTCATCGATACCATTAAGCATCCAATCAACAATTTGAGCTTCAGCCTTATAAGCACATACAGCTTCATGAGCAATACGTTCTTCAAGTTCAATATCAAACAGCTCTGGATGCTCTTCACGGATGGTGTTAATGATCTTCATACCAACTAGAGCATGAATGTTCTCTTCATTACGAGTATACTTAACCTGCTGATCAGTATCCTTAAGTACGTTCTTGAAACGAGCGAAGTGGTTGATAATATAAAATTGAGAGAAGAGAGATACATTCTCAACAAACAATGTAAAGAGAGTCAATGCATACAAATACTGCTTCTTAGAATCAGAATGAAACTTATGAGTATATTTACGGAGATATTTAACACGACCCTTAATGAAGTCGAGCTTAAGGTTCTCTTCAAAAATATCTTCCATGTCAAGTACAGAGAGGAGACGTTCATAAGCATTGTTATGAATCACTTCTGTGTTAGCCATTACATAGCCAAGATCTTGAAGAGCAGGATGTGGAAGATTCTCTCCGAGCTTAGCCCAGAAGGTCTTAACTGCTACTTCAATCTGACCGATAGCGGAGAGTGTACGAGCAATGATTTCCTGCTCTTGTTCAGTAAGCTCTGTCTTATATTGTTGGACATCTGACTGGAATGAAAATTCTTTATCAGTCCAGAATCCATTGTGCATAGACTCAATGAACTGTTCAGTCCAAGGATAAAGGTTGGGCTTGCGAGATAGTTGTTCTTCGAAGATAGACATCTGACGAGTTCTACTTTAGCTAGATTAATAACTGTCAGACTATCTTAAGAAAGAATAGAATTAACACTTAATGTTGCGAGCGTACCTGTCTCAGAGAGACCCAATCTATGTTTAATAGTGTTAATTGTATTACTTTTCATACTTAGTAATAGTACTTATGAAGGCAGCCACGTCTGGATCGGATTTAAGTGTAGCAAAGTTCATATTAGATACTCGCTTATTCTTACCTTTGTTCCTTACAGCATGGAACTCAATCATAGCACGTATCTCTTCACTGTCTGAATCAGCTAAGGAACTCTCCTCACCAATAGACATTATGTTCCTTATGTCATTAATCGAGTAACCTTTATTAAGATAGGTCTTTACCTTACGAGTAATGAAGTAGTTCCTTAAAGAATCCTCATCACCATACTCAGCTACCTTCTTTTCGAAGTAGTCCTTACTAAATGTATAGCTCTTACCAGAGACTTTACATGTTATCTTACGGGAACTCATCACAATAATTTAATCTATTCCCAAGGAAAGTCAACCCAAGTGTGGTCTTCTAGTATAACTCCGTAGTGATCTACCTTCTTAAGTGCTCTCTTCTCAGCAAATATAGTAGCGTAACGAACATAAGGGAACTTATTACCAATAACCCCTTTCATATGATCAATTGTTTTACCCGTATCACACTTATCATCTACAATTAGTAGGCGTGAATCATCAGGTAGTTCATCAAAATTAATATCTTGAGTAATTTCTAACCCTTCTTTCTGCTCTTTATCATCATAAGAGCTGGCACCATAAGCAAGAAACTTAGTACCAAGTACGTAGCTAATGATCTCAGCTGGTAATAGACCGCCTCTTGATACTCCTACAACATGAGTAAAGGTTCTCCCATTAAGTTTAAATCTAAATGCTAACGCACGGGAGAGAAAATCTATGGTTTCATAATCGACTTTACGTTTTTCCATACCTAATTATAATGGCTAAACAAGCAAAGTCAATTAAATATTAGTATGGATAATCGATTTGAGGAATCTTTTAACGATCTCGGACTCATTTATGAAAACTACTTTGTTAAGCAAGTAAGTGGTCAAAAAGATCTTAAGGATGATGGTCCTGGATATAGAAAGGGTGCTATTGCAATGCCTGGTGGTTCACTCAATCAATATAATGCTAATCAAGGCCTTAACAATATAACAGCTCCTGTCTCAGATGAAGAAGCTCCTGATGAAGATCCAATCATTGAAAAGATTGAGGAATTGAAAAAAGAAGCTGAAGAGCACGGTCAAGACTTCGCACTACTTCAGCTTGCTACTCTTCAAAAGTTTATTGAAGATTCTAAATAATATAGTCGCTATTGTCTATACCTTCTTCCTCTTGAGGGCATCTAGCTTTCTCAATTGATGGATATGCTTTTGCTAATAGTATCTCTGTAACGAGGTGGAATACGTAGCACATAATAGCACTATAGCATGCAAAAGGAAATACCATTGTCAATGGTCCCCACCAATCAGTTTTAGATGTTTGTAGTGGAGTCAAGTGAAATGGTGAGAATGCTAATCCGCACCAGAAGCCTGTACAGAGAGGACAGGTGATAAGACGCCTAAAGAATCCAAACTTCCTCATTAGAAAGTTACGAGGCTTATTAAACAATGATCCATACATTAAGATATAGCATAGGCCATATACAGCTAATGTAAGAACGAGGAGGTGATCTAATCTATTCATTATCCGTTAAGGAGTTGACGGTCTTCGTTAATTGTGTTAACTGCGTCACCCATTAAAGATAATTCTTCTTGCTTAACGATGATTTTATTACCATCGTCATCAGTCACTTCAAAGCGACCATCTTCGAGCTTCTCTACAGTCGGGCAACCTTTACGGCCACAGCATACACGAACTTTATTTTCTGTTTCTTTTTTAATCATAATTTTGTTGGTTGTTATAACGATAGGTGTTATGGTATTTAAGCTTACAAAGCTGATCTTAACGCATCTATTATAGCTTTTTCTGCTCTAATATCAACATCATTTTTTCTTCCAGGTGAAACTTCTCGATGAGTAGTGATAGTAGAAAGATCTTTAGGCCATCCCCAGCGTTCAAATCGTGGTAAAAGAAACTCAACAGCGCTATCAATTTCTGCTTGTGTAAGTTCTCTTGATGTAGTATCGCCTGAGAATGCTAATCCGAGCATAAAGTTATTACAACCAGATCTTCCTTCGAAAGCAGACTTACCAGCATGCCAAGCTCTTTGAGTATCTTTAGCAAATACTGTACGTGCACCATCAGTATCAATCAATACATGATAAGATACATTAGATGAATCATTAAGGATCCAAGATACGCCACCTTTATAAGAACCGTAAGAGTGGTGAAGTATTACCCCTTCCGGTCGAATCGTGTTGTAAGAAATGTTCGGAGAAGCTTTAAAAACTTCTGGAAAGCTGGCATCCGGCTTTGCTGGTGCTTCCTCCTGATTATTTTTTAACTTTCGTAGAATTGCTTTAGCAGTATTAGGTCCATAAATACCATCTGGAGTTACACCAACAATATTCTGTATTTCTCTAGTCAATGTCTTAAGTTCCGACATACGTATATTTACAAATTAAATTCTTGATATCAACTGTAAAGAGACTAAATATTATTGTTATGACAGATATTATCCTTAACTTCCTCGAAGGTCAAGATTGGTGGGTATGGGTTGTTGCTGCAATTTCAGCTGCATCCGCATTCACAGCCGTTACTCCAACACCTGAAGCTGACTCCAAGTGGTCAAAGGTATACGCAGTAATCGACTGGGTTGCACTCAACGTTCTTAAGGCAAAAGACAAAGCCGAATAATTCATGCTCTCTCTATTAAAGACTTTATTAGAAACTCTTAACTTATATTTTAAGTTAAAAAATAAGAGCTTCTATACTGATCTTTTAGAGAGTTCTAAACGTAAACAGAAAGACCTAATTAATGAAATTGAAAAGCTACGTGCTAATGGTGACAGCGACTCTACTGATAGGGCTGACTTCTTGCAGTCAGAACTCATCGCCGAAAAGCGAGACGCTAAACATCTTTCAGCCATCTACGCTCCATCTGAAAGCGGGACAGCCAATTCAGACTAAAGAAGGTGTATATACACCAGAGACAGATGAAACATGGCATTCTGATAAACGTTACAGGGAATTAGAAAGACAATTATTTTTTAATAAATAACACAAAAGCCGCTCATATATATGAGCGGCTTTTTTTTTGGTTAGAGGTTAATTGGGTTGATTAATTTGGATTTGGAGTAAAAGCATCTTGAACTAAACTCCATGCTTTAGACTTTACAGAATCACGAGTATCCTGTGGAAGCTTATTAAACAATAGAACACATGGTACGATAACAATTGTTGATTTAAAAGCAAACTTAGTTAACGCCCATAGCATCTTTGTATGCCATACTCCGATATACATCATAACTTATCCGTTAGAGCGGCGAGCGCCGCGTGAACCTTGACCACGACTCTTCTTAAGCCAGTTTTTAGATTGCTTGTTCTTTGCTGCACGAGTCTTAGCAACAACTCCCTTACGTGTAATCTTCGGCTTCTCTTCTGTAACAATTGATTTTTTCACAAAGTCATTATAACCTATACTGAGAAGTAATCAAGTAGAAAGCCGCTATAATAAGGCACGACTCTTATACAACGGCTTTCTTTTTGTCCTAAGGTGTGCATGCTCTATGGCATGCGGACATATAAGTATTTATAATCTTAAACTTGTCTATCAAGCATAAATATATGTATGGGAGTAATATATAATACCGTAATAAAGGTTGGTAAAGCCTGTGCACCTAAATGGTATAAGTTCACTCCTCGTGCTGCTGATCTTGAGTATGAGTTTGTAGGTGAAGATATTAGTTCAGGTAACAATATCCAGTTTCGTGGCTCTGTTATTGATCATAACGGATATCACTATTCCATTCCTTATGCTGCTACCTCTATTGTTAGAACAGACACTCGTAATGGTTCACAGACAAAGTATAATGTTAATAAACTTTCTACTAGCAGACAGAAATGGATTGATGTTGTATATGCTTCTAATAAAAAGATCTATGCTTCACCACATTCCGCTAAGGGCATTCTTAGAATTGATACGGAAGATCCAGACAACGTAGTAGTTGATGAAGTTCGATATGGTTATGGATTGCAATGTCGTGGTATTGCTCTTAAAGATAATGGAGATGGTACTGGCCGTGGCTATCTTACAACCTATAGTGGCTCTTCTGTAGTTCGTAGATTTAACTTTACACAAGATAAAGATACTCCTGTATCACATGTTAACTATACATACCCTTATGAGTTAGACCCTTATTATAACTACCGTAATAGTGTTAAGTTAGGCTCAACTACTCTCGCTAAAGATGATTGTAAAACTCGTGCGTTTATGTATAGATCCTTCTGGGGTGCTGTTAATGGTGGTAATGGTTTAATATATGGCATACCATATGGTTCAGCTTTTGTCATGACCATTGATACAGATAATGGTGATGCTGTAGAATTTCTGACTGATTATCCACTCTCTGCTAATGCTGCTTATTCAGATAAGAGGTGGAATGAAAATTACTTATATGGTGCATCCCCACAATGGGGTAAGTATCGTGGAGGTGTTCTTGCTTCTAATGGATGCATTTACTCGTTTGGTACTCATGCTCGTTCAGTACTTAAGATTAATACAATTAATAACTACGTAACTGAAATTCCGTACCCTCAAGAGGTAATTGATAGAATGGTAGAAGGTCAAAGCCCTGCTCTATCTGCTTCTATAGGTAAAGGTAGTACATCATTCTTCTCTTATGAAGGCCCAGAAGGTAATGTCTATAATACACTATGGAATGTTGATATGCAGCTTTGTATTGATACGCAAACAGACAACATTACATTTAAGTCTCTCAGTGATATTATTAACAAAGAAACAACTGGAGCATCTTCAATGAGATATACAAGCGCTAGTACAATTGGTAACAGTACCTTTATGGCACCAGGAGTAGCTAATCAAGTTCTTAAGATTACCTACCCAGAGGCTAATGTACCAGTATCGCCAACTCCTACACCTAGTACATCTATTTGTATAGCTCCAAGCGTAACACCTAGTACATCTATTTGTATAGCTCCAAGCGTAACACCTAGTACATCGATGCATATATGCCCTAGTACTACTCCAACATCAACACCAACACTTACTCCAACAAACTGTGTCCAACCAAGTCAGACTTCTCTCCCAACGTACACGAGTTGTGCTACATGCACTCCTACAAGCACTCCTAGCATTTCTCAAAGCGTTACCCCAACTCCGAGCATTTCATGCAGTATTACGCCTACTCCAAGCAGTACTCCTAGTCCGACGCAGAGCACCTCAACAACACCAAGTCCAACACCAAGTGCCTCAGGATACACGAGTCCAACTCCGACCCCATCAGTCACACCATCTATTAGTGTTGTACCCACCAAGCCAGTAAACGAGAAGAAGGAGAGCTTCTGGGATATGCTAATTAAGCTACTTAAGAGTCTCTTTAGCTAGGAACTGTATAACTGGTGTTAGCAACAAGCTCACCAGGAGCATCAGTAACAGATGCATATTGTTCAGCAAATAGATCATAGTAGTGATCCATATCTACAAGTGCAGTAAGAGATTCAATAGTAGACCAAGCGCTAGTAGCAGCTGGGGTGAATCCGTAATTAGTATCATCATAAGCTACTTCAGCAAAGTACTCTGACTCATAAAAGGTAGCACCAGCACCATCTTGAAAGGTGACGCCGATTACCCAGTTATATACATCCGAACCAGATAGGTAAGGAAGAGCAGTAGTAAGTGATGCTGTAATAGCCATACTATCAATTAGTCGAGTCTGTTATTAAGATTTCTAAGGAGATTAGAAGCGAATTCAATAATGTCCTCAAGCTTCTCAGCAGCCTGCTTATCTAACATCTCTTGACCTTCATCTTCAACAAGAGCGTAGATATCACTAATACATTCAGCAGCCTTTCGACCATTACCATTAATCTCACCAGTAATGTTGGCAACATCCTCCATAGAACTTTCAGCATCCTCTTCCGGACCGAAGTTATCCATAAAGTCGTGCAACTGTCTTTGAACCTCTGCACCTAGCTCACCTGCTCTTTTAGTAACACCAGGACTAGCAGCATCAGCAGCAATCTCACCAGCCATACCAAGATTAAGATTAACCTTAGCCATATGGCTTTCAATCATCTCGATAGGCTCTTTATCGAAGTCATCACCAGCATCGTTCATCATAGACTCATAGAACGTATCGAATTTATTCATACCTATATTTATATCAGAAGGTCAGAGATACAAGAGAAAAAGGCCGAAGGCCGTCCGCCGCAGGCGCGGTCCGCAACATGCCGCAGGCAAAAAGGCCGAAACAATAGACTCCGTAGGAGCCCAAAGCCAACCGCCGCTCCCGGGGCTACTCAGTATACTTCACAATAACAACAATAAAAGCTATAGTAACGGCAATATAGAAGAAAGGCTCGATCATTTCAGAGAGTTCAGTTAATAGCGTAGTCATAGTAACACTAATATTTATAGGATCTAGCTGGTAAACCCTTAATACGGGGAGTAGCAGATACACTAGTATATAGTACCATACTAGTAAAGCCAGAGTTATTAGTAGATTTAGTATCTTAGAGACGTTTAGAGTATTTAGAGATATTAGAGGAGGGTATAATCTTATACCCAGATAGGCGGGTGGCTACTGCGTAGTGCGGTGTTCTATTATTCTGTCCTGCGGAGCGCTTACAGGAAACCTCTGGTACTACTTGTAGCCGAATCCCGATTCGGAATCGAGAGGTCTTATAGGTGGAGTACCAGAGGTTCGATGCAACACTGAGGTGTGGGAAATAATGAAGATGCCACCCTCGAGCGTAATAGTACTTATACCCTATACAAAAAGTATCCAGAGGGTTTGGGGAATTCGCGCTAAAAAATTTTTACCCATGGCCTATATAGGGGTTTTAAAAACAGTTCTCTATCACCCATTCTGGAACGCAAAGGGTCTCT
>Ga0098060_1001002_pt1 | contig 11834 bp, 9 predicted proteins | sample 21_taG_FD_77063 | JGI IMG/M metagenome (GOLD analysis project Ga0098060, IMG submission 77063) | Marine viral communities from the Subarctic Pacific Ocean - 21_ETSP_OMZ_AT15319 metaG | ecosystem: Environmental > Aquatic > Marine > Oceanic | place: Pacific Ocean | collected 2015-01-19 | reverse complement strand
CGCCATCGTGTGGACTGTATCACAAATGCAATCTAGCATTGAAGCTAATGCAACAAACCTCATCAGATTAGAAACACGAACAGAGAAGCTAGAGATGGCAGTGCAAGGCCAAGCTGTAGCTCTGGCACGAATAGACGAGAACATCAAAGCAATACGAACTCACGTAGAGCGTATAGCATCTAAGGATTAAGGATTATATAAATGGCTAAGAAGTTTGGCGGTTTTTCACCAGAACAAACCAACATTATATTAACACGAAGTGGCTACAAAGGTCCTGCTCTTCAAGAAGATGAAGCTAAAAACCTAATAGCTTCTAACCCTCGATATAATTCTGCATATGAACAAGCTGTAGAAAAAGCTATGGCATTAGTTGAGGGTCGTCAAATGGCAACCGGAGGATATGTCTTTCCTGGTAGAGATGCTAGAGGCAGAATAAATAAGCTAGATCCTAAGAACAACCCTGAGTATGCTGATAATATAGATCAACAAATGGCTGTCGTTAATAGGTTACAGAACTCGTTTCCTACTCCTCTTGAGGATATGAGTCCTAGACGATTTCAAGAAGGTGGTACAACCACTGACCCAGCTAAAACATTCCTCGATACTGCACAACAAAACTATTCTGATGCACTCAAAGCACAACAAGCAGCACGAGATGCTCTAGCTGCAGACCCAAGTAATGAAAGTCTAAAGACTGCATTAGAAGCAGCAGACTCTTCGGCTGTACAACTAAAAGAAGCTCGGAACCAAGCTACAGCACAATTTAAAGAAACAGCATCTGACACACCATCTGAATTAATACAAAAAGCTACGACTGATCCATTAGCTATAACAACAACTGCTGCAACAGCCCCAACTACAGAAGCTCAAACTACTGCTGGACTTATGGGTACTACTACAGGTGCAGGAGATGCCTCAGTTGCAACTCCAACAGCAGGAACAACAGCAACATCAATAATGGCTCCAACAGCAACACCTGCTGGTGTAGCAACTGCATCAGATGCTAATCCTGCCGTAGCTCAAAGCCTAGCAACCTTACAGGCGGCACAAGGGCAAGTACCTTCAGGAGCCGTAGTTGCAGGAGCCGAAACTGCTGCAGCTAATCTGTCTCAGTTAGGTTTGAATGCGTCACAAATAGCACAAGCTACTCAGGTGCAAGCCCCAACAACACGAACATTACAGGCAGGTGAAACCATATCTGGTTCAGCCGTAGATATGGCTACAGTTAAAGCTGAAACTAACTTTGCTGCTGCTACAGGAGTCCCATCTACTGACGCTACAGTGCAAGGGCAATTAACACAGCTTATGACGGACTTTGAAAGTGGTGATCCCCCTGCATGGGCCGCAGGAGCCATGAGAGCCGCTACAGCAGCTATGGCGCAAAGAGGGCTAGGTGCATCCAGTATGGCAGGACAAGCTATAGTACAGGCTGCTATGGAGTCTGCGCTACCTATTGCTCAAATTGATGCAGCTACCTTCGCTAGATTTGAAGAGCAAAACTTATCGAACAGACAGCAAGCAGCAATGTTTGCAGCAGAAAAAAGAGCAGAGTTTTTGGGGCTAGACTTTAATCAAGAGTTTCAATCTAGAGTAGCTAACGCTTCCGCTATTTCAGATATAGCTAATCTTAATTTTAATGCAAGTCAGCAAATAGCGTTAGAAAATGCTAGTCTTGCACAGACTGTAGATCTAAGTAATTTAAATGCTGCTAATGCTAAGATAATGGCTGATGCTGCAGCTATGTCACAAATAGAACTAACGAACCTAAACAATAGACAAGCAGCGCAAGTACAGAACGCTAAAAGTTTTTTACAGATGGATATAGCTAACTTAGATAATGAGCAACAAACTTCACTATTTAAGTCTCAACAGTTGTCTGCTTCTTTGTTATCGGATGCCGCAGCAGAGAATGCAGCATCTCAATTTAACGCAGCAAGTCAAAATCAAACAAACCAGTTCTTCGCTAATTTAGCTTCACAGGTAGCCGAGTTTAATAACGAACAATCTAATGCTATGAGTAGATTTAATGCTGGTGAGGCTAACGCTATTGCTGAGTTTAACGCTACACAACGAAACCTTAGAGGTCAGTTTAATGCTCAGAACAGTTTAATTATTGATCAAGCTAATGCGGAATGGTATCAGAAAATAGCTACTTTAGATAATGCAGCTATTAACCAAGCAAACAGAGATGCTGCTGCTCAAGCTAATAACATGACTTCGCTAGGCTTCAGTGCTTACATGCAAGAGGTACGTGACTTAATGAGCTACGCTTGGCAGACAGCTAACAATGATGCGGACAGAGCTACTAACTTAGCAGTAGCTAAGGTGGCTGGGGATTCAGCAATGGCTGCTGCAAAAGCTAAACAATTCTCAGGACTATGGACTGCCCTAGGCGCAGTAGCAACATCTTTCTTCTAAACTAAGTAACTAGGATACAATCTAATATGGGCTATTATAGCTACAGTACTATGGGCGGTTTTGAAGTCGGTCGAGACACAGAAGAAAAACCCAAAGATAAGACACTTGCGGAGGCAGTAAGTTATATATACGAAGATGTTAAAGACATTATGGGGCGTGGGCGTGAAGAAGCTAAACGCAATCAAGGAATTATGGCTAAAACTTCTCAACCTGAATCAGACGAAGATGATAAATCCTCTATAGTTTCAAATGTAACTAATACAGCTAGAGCATTCCTTAGTATGCTAGGAAAAGCTAGACCTCCTTCTGTAAATCCTTTGGTTGGTGTCGCTACAGGTATAACTGCTGGACTTATTCCTGACACAGGAACCACTGGTGCTATGCAACCTACTGTATCTGAAGAAATACGGGAATTTAAAAGAATAGACAAACCCTTTGATTACAGCAAAGTATACAAGCAGTATCTTGAGCCTCGACTTGGGGGAACAATGCAAAGACCTACAATTACAACGCAAACTCAAGCTGCGTTAGGTAGACCACCTACTAGTGAAAACATAGTTGTTCCTACTCCAATAGGAAATCCAACTACCGCTTTGTTAGAACAAATTTCTAGAGGAGAAGGAAGTTCATACGACACAGTGTACGGGTATAAAACATATGTACAGCCAAGTAAAAAAATTACTACGATGAAATTAGGTGAATTATATGACTATCAAAATTTATTAATAGCAGACACAAAAGGAAAAGTAGGACAAGGGAAAAACATAGGTACTAGTGCGTCAGGTAAATATCAAATTACTAGAGACACGTTGTTTGGCAAGGGAGGAACTGCTAATAATCCAAAAGCAGGTTCCATAGCTAAAGAACTAGGATTTGATGCCGATACTTTTTTTGATGCTGATACTCAAGAAAAAATAGGATTAGCATTATTAAATAGAAGAGGGTATCAAGATTTTTTAGATGGTCTAATATCAAAATCTAACTTTCAAGAAAAGTTATCAAGAGAGTTTGCTTCTGTTGCAGATCCAACTTCAGGTTTAAGTAGATATAAAAACCAACCTGTTGGCACAACACAAGAAATGATTTTTCCTATACTTGACTTTGTAAAAAATAACAGACCCTCTTCTGCTCCACAAACAAGTCCTTTTCCAGTAAAAAGACCTGATAGTATGAAAGATCTTTTTAATTATCCCTACCCCGTAAAAAGACCTACTAACATAGTCGTTAGTGAAGACGAAGCTAATGAGATTAACCTTGATGATATACCAATAGAGCAATTACTTGATCCTTCTACATATTTGTTTGGTACAAATGACCCAGAAAGAAAAAAAGAAATACTAAAACAAATGGGGCTCATTAAATTAGCATCTGAGTTTGAAGTAGAAGTCGAAAGACCAGAGGGGTGGCAATTTTATTCTTTTTGGAATGACAATTACGGAACGGATTCACGATATTTTGGCTTAGACGATGTTGATGCTGAAACACTAATGGACCCTTCAACATTTATTTTTGGTGTAAATGATTACGAAAAAAAGAAACTCATACTACTTGAGGAATTTGATATAGACATACTTCAAAGGTTGCTTGAGGAATCTGGGGACATGACATGACATATAGTGTGAAACCATCTTATCAAGAACAAATGGGCTTTAGCTTCGGTGGAGAAGGTGAGTTCAGTGGCTTGGGAGCGCAAAAAGAAATTAAAGTTGATACATCACAGGATGATGATCAAGAGGACGATACACCTACAGAAGAAACATTAGTGGACAAGGTTAGTAACTTTCTAGGTAAAGTTAAAGATTATCAAATATTTAAAGGGGGTATCTTTTCAACACCTACCCCTAAAGTAAACACCCCAACTAAAACAATATACGAACGGTATAACTTAGAACAGAATACAGCTACAGGATATAGAACGGACACAAACTCTAGTAATTTTTATGATGACATTATTGATGAAAAAATTGAACAGTTAGGTAGCTATATTAATTATGATAAAGAAGACTTAGATCATTTATCTGATTTATACACAAAAAGAAATAACGCTAGAAGAAATGAACAACTACAAATAAAATTAGCAACTCCAGAAAAAGAAAAAATAGAAGAAGTTAAAGAACCTGTTTCTAATGAAAGCAGAGGTTTTTTATCGGATATGAAACTGTATAAAGAGTTACGAGATAAGAAAAGGGATAGAGAGTTAGATGATATTAGACCTCGTAGGCGACCTTTAGGGTTGTCAGCTAAGGGTAATTTACAAGGATTGTACTAAATGGGATTTCCTCTTGAACTAATTACTATGTTAGGCTCCACAATATTAGGTGGTGTTATGACTATCTGGGGCCAATCAATAAAAGCTAAGGCAGAACAGAACAAGATGCTCTTACAGCGTGCTGAGTTTAGAGCAGGTGCAGTAAAAGACGCAAGAGAATACGGTAGAAAAGACACACACTTTGCGTGGACTCGCAGACTCATTGCATTAGGTGCTGTAGGAGCCATCATAGTACTTCCCAAAGTAGCTGCCGTATGGTATCCTGAGATAGGCGTGGTTGTAGGATACACCGAAGTTCAAGGAGGTTTCTTCAGTTGGTTGTTTGGACCAGATGAAGCAATCGTATGGAAAGCAGCAAGAGGTTTTGTGATCACACCCCTTGATACACATATAGTTTCAGCCATTGTAGGACTCTACTTTGGTGCAGGTTTCACTAAGTAAGGTATATTTTTAAAATGACAAATTTAATACAAGCAGCAGTTCCTGGTCAGTCTCTCACTGACAGTCCCAAAAATCCTCCGTGGGAAAGACCTTCGGAAATGTCTAGCCTTGAAGATGTAGTAACGCACTACGTAACTCGTCTTGCTGATGAAAGCGTTATGGACGATATGGCGATGGTATTTAAACTAGGGGCAGATTTAGAAACAGTTGTTGAGACTCTTCATACCGCTGGAGCAATGAAAGGAATGCACACTGTTGAGGCTGGTATGTTAGCTGGACCTGTTATTGCGTCTTTCTTAAAAAGTATGTTAGCTACGTATGACATTGATGCTCCAGAAAGAAGTGTAGATCCTGATACTCAAATGGAAGAAAGAGAGCATATGCGTATATCTACTCTCTTAGATGCAGCTATGGCTCAGGCAAAAGAAGAAGATTCTGGTACAGAATTACTACAAGAGATGTCTGATGTTGCTCCACAAGTAGAAGGAGAACAGGAAGCCCCTATGCCTGAAATGCCAGTAGAGCAAGAAGAAGGAACAATGGCAATGGATGAACCAATGGCAGATCAAGGAAACGGAATTATGTCTAGGGGGGCTGTATAATGAGTGCTTTTAAAGATGCAGGAGTTGCCTTTCTAACTGGGTTTTTACAAAAAACAGCAGATGACCTTAAAACGCAAGACAAGAAAGCTCAAGACTTTTATGACTTACAATTAAGATTAGTTGAGACGAACGCTCCTAAAGTTAAACAAAATAAATCTGTAATAGATAACTTATTGAGTGTGTCTAATCAAATAAAAGGATTGGGAGGCTCACAAGAAATGATAAATGTTGCTAAGGCATCAAGCCCAAGCGGTCTTACTGAACTAAGAGACAAAATGTTACAAGCACAAAAAGATTATGGTGTTCAATGGAATCCTGATTTTGTTCAGAATGTTTGGGGAAAAATTCCTGATGCTGTTCGTGAAACGGATGCATTTAAACAGTATGCTACTTTAGATTCTTCTGAATTTTTTAATCAATCTTATGGGCAAACAGGTTATGAAGTAGGAGATTTCAAAGCACCTGAAGTAGGTTTATTTGATAGGATTAAAGGCAAAAACAAAATGGCTAAGGTCCGAGAAGAACTAGATCAAATGGACTATGCTGATGGAATGAGTATATATGACATTAATCAGTCAGCCAATGCTGCTCAATATCAATCACTAATACCTGGTGCATATATTCAATATCCTACAATTCCTCCATTTACGGCAAAGGAGAGAAATAAAATTGTGGATACTAGATTGCCAAAAGCAATAAATGATCTTGACAGAAATCTTAAATATGTTGCAGCAGAAGATACCCTTGACGATTTAAGACCACAATTACTTAGCAATTTAGCTCTTATTAAAGACCAAACAACCCTTAACCCCTTAGTAAACCCATCTAAAATACGTGATTTACAAATAGGTGAAAAAATAACGTGGGATACAGTGAGAGCAAACGATAACGTAACTAGAGAAGAATTTAATAACTTTTTAGCAACTGAAACAAACTATACTGGATATAACACTAAAGTTGGGCAATATAATAATGCAATGTCTATTGTAAAAAATTTAACGAATGAAAGAATAGACACACTAGTTGATTCTTTAGTTGTAGACTTTGGACCTAGAGTTATAAACGATGAGTCACTTAGAAATATTCTAGGAAATGTAGCATATTATGATGTACCTCCTATGATTGATGACAACGGGGATGCTAAAACAGAAACTACCGATCAACGTAGACCAAGTGAAATTAGAAAACCAATTACGGACTTTAAAGTTTTAGGTGTTGATATGTTAAGTGAAAACAGTTTTAGTGTGATGATACAAGCCCCTATGGGAAAAGTTGAGACATTAACAATAACTGATCCCAATGGGCCTTTAAGGGTTGTTAGAGGAACAGATTCTTTAAATATGGATGATGCTGTGGTGCTTAGAGAAAAAATAGGTAATCTTCTCAGTCCAGAGGCTATTGCTAAAATGATCAAAGATGAAAAGGAAAAACTACCACCTGTTATATCTGGTGGCGAGTCTAAAGTAGGAAAAGCCAAAACAAAAAATATCACACAAGTTGACCTAGAACAAACTGCATTAATACAAGACCTTCAAAAGTATATTGCAAGAGATCAATTTACTTTTGCTCTAAATCGAATAAAAACTAAGGTTGCTTCTGGTTATGATAATCAACCTGCAGGTAGCATAATTGGAGGCTGGAAAGGTTATGCTTTTGATGATCCAAAATTAGCAGAATTAAGAAAAAATTCACAAAGAGCAAGTAGATGGTACTCAAACGTAGATAAGGGAACAGACGAGGCTCTTGAATATTTTAAACAAAATCCACAACAATTAATTGAAGCAGCAAAAGATCCTGTGGCTTGGTATTTACGTTATGAAAAACAATTTAAAGCAGAAAGCAAATAGAGAATGGCTGAAATATCTTTAAATAGTATTTTATACGACAATGCAACTGAAGAAGAAGAAAAGAAAAACGACACTAATGTTGTTGCATTCCCTGACACATCCTTAGATGTTGAGAGTGAACCTAAAGGCACAGTTTCTTTATCTGACATTTTGTATGATGAAAATATAGCATCTTCACAAGATGACGATTATGCATCTTTACAAGGCAAAAATTTATTAGATAATTCAATTACAATTAACCCTGAAGACAAAAGCCTAACAAAAGATGATCTAAAACAAGGCAAGAACGTAAGAGATATACGAGCCTTAATGGTTTCTCGTTTTGGTCAAGACTATAGATCAACTGGTACAAAGTCAGATGATGATGTAGTAGAGGATTTTGTAGGACATATGCGTTGGGTAGAAGCTAACGTAGTAAAAACTGCAGGAGAGGTTCGGTGGATTAGTCAAGCTACCGATGATGAAAAGATGTTAGCTCAACGAGCATACTCCTTGTATGATCAAATGGGTAATGTGTTTATTAATGATGGCTTCTACGGTGCATTTGATGGCATGAAAGACTATATGTTTGCTGTTGCTGCTGACCCTACAAGTTGGGTAGGTCTATTAACTGGAGGACTAGCTAAGGCTGGGGCTGCAGGAAGTAGTGTAGCAGGTAAAGCACTCATTAAAAAAGCTATGGCTGAAGCATCAGAGCGTGTACTCAAAGACAAAGGTACAAGAAAAGCCGCAAAAGAAGCAGCTAATAAAGCTAAAGACGCTATGCTCAAAAAAATGTCTACTGAAATAAATGCTAAAAAGAAACAAGCAGCAGGTAGAGCTATATTCAGAGCTAACAGAAAAGCATTTTTAGAAAGATCCGCACTTGAAGCACAAGAGAAGTTAGCAAAGGATATAAGCAAGCAAGGCGCAGCTAAAGCATTGAATCTATCTAAAAAGGATGCAGCCAAACTAACTCTTAGAGATAGAGCTTTTGGTGGGGGTACTACATTAGGTATATCTAAGCCTGTATTTCAAACGGGTGTTATTGATGCGACTGCTGCAGTGCTGCAAGATGCTTCAATTCAAAGTAATAGAATAGATATTAAAGTACAAGATGAGTTCAGTGCTATTTCTAGTGCTTTTAGTTCTTTGGCTGGTTTTGCTTCGGTTGGGGCGCATGTAGGATTTAAAAAAGTAGGGTCAGAAAAATCAGGATTACAGAATAGTACAGGCAGATTAAAAATTAGTGAGATGGTTAGCAAAGCTAATCTAAAAGCTGTATCACTATTAAATAAAGAACAACATCAAAAGGCATCAAACCTTCTTTTACAAAAAACTAAGAATTGGAAGAAAAAAGTAAAAGAAGGTAGAGAACTAATAAAAAGAGGTGCAGGAAACATTGAAACTGATTATGTGGATGCTAGTTCTACTCCAATGCTATCTGCTCTTGTACGAGACATTGTGTTGGGAGAGGGTGGCAAAGGAGAAGTTGATGGTATACTAAGAATGTACATGGATGACTTCGACATTAAACTTACAAATCAAGTAAACATATCTGACCTGTTGACTGACATTATTTCTGAAATGCCTGAAGCACAACTTAGACAAATAAATGACATTTTAGAACCATTAACACATATGAAACTTGGTGATTTGTCAGAAGTTAGAATGAATTTAAGTAACTTATTAGCAGCATCTTTTTCGGAAGCAGGTAAGCTATTAGCTGTGCCTTCCGTAGCTAAACGTGTATTAAATGGTTCGTTCCTTAAAGGAGAACAAGCACTAGCCGCAGCGAGAAAGTCAATAGATGAAAAGGATGCTAAAGCAAAAGACAAAGGCAGAGCTAAGTATTTTTCATTTGCACAGAACGCATGGAAAAGATTATTAGTTTCAGCACCAGCTACAACTTTTGTTAACGTACAAGGTTTTGGTCAATTCTTTGGAGCTAGAACTATTGCTGAACTTCTTAATGGCGGTGTAACATATGCCTACGGTGCAATTACTGGTAACAAAGAGTTACAACGAGTAGGAGCAGTATACGGTTCTATGGTGGTGCAAAAACTTCGTAATTTAGCTGATCCATATTCAACTAAACAAGCATATGAAGAGTTTTTATTATATAATGATGATGTTAGAAAAACATTAAAAGAAACTATTTCGGCAGGTATTGATCGAAAGTTATCCCCGTTTAACTTGCCTGAAGAAGGCGTAACGGGAAAAATAGTAAAAGGTGTAGAATACTCTGTGGCTGCAGCTAACAAAGCTACAGCAGTTGAGCTTCAAGACTCAGTTACTAAATCGTTAATGTTTACCAGTGAGCTAGATAAACTTATAAGACTAAAACACGGAGTAACTTTATCTGACATAATTAATGCAAGAGAAGTAAATATAAACGGAAGATTAGTAGAAGCCGACCTCAACTTAATTGACCCAGACATTGTAGGTAGCGCAGTAGATACAACCCTTCGTTCCGTTTTTGCTAAAGACTATACCACAGATGACCAAATGTTAAAAGGTATGGCTCAACTTGTTGAGAAAGTGTCAGCTACTCCTGGTTTAGGTACAATTCTTCCGTTTGGTAGATTCTTCAATAGTGTTGTAGCTACAACATATCAATGGTCGCTAGGAGGGCTAGTACAATACGGAAGAACAATAGGTAGAAAAGCAACACCAGACGAGAAATCTCTTTTAGGATATACATTTAAAAGAGGGCAGGAGGCTATTGAGCCAAAAGAAGCACTCTATCGAAGTGTAGTTGGATTATCAGCCATTGGTTTAGCTATGCAGGGAGATGAGGAAGCACGAGAAGAGGGTCTTCCGTGGTATCAAAGAAATGTAAATGGAGCAGTAGTTGACTTCAAAAACACATTTCCTGTGTCTGTATGGATGGTAGCTGGTCGTATTGGTAACATATTAAAGGATGGAGATACTGTATCGGCTGATCTTTACAAAGATTTAGGAGATGCTGTAGCGGTAGGGCAGTTTGCTAGAGATACTCAGTTCTCAAATGATCTGCTTAACATGCTAGATGTTATACTTAACGATGAACCAGATAGGAGACAGGTTAGCGCACAACAAATATATAGAACAGCAGGTAATGTTGTAGCTGGATTTATGCGCCCCCTAGATGCCCCTAATAAAATTGTTGGGTACTTAGCGGATAGTGATCACGCTAAAGATCCTAGACAAGAAGAGGGAGCTAATGTCTTTGCTGTATCCGCTACTAAATACATAGATAACATAATTGAAATATTTTTAGATAGTGAGATAAACCCTAAAGCATTAGGAAGTAAGACTTTACGAGTTGGTGGTAGAACAGGAGACATACAAGATCCTAACCCAATAGCTAGAGCAATCGGTGTTACGACTAAACCTGGTCGTACCTCTACTGAAATACTTTATTCAATGGCTGAAATGAAAGACTTTAAGTCAAGTGAGCGAAGTAGTTTACCAGCGTATGATAGAATATTTAATGAGTTGTTTGCTCCTATAATGGAAAGAGCCTCCGCAAAATGGTTAGACTCAGGGCGTTTCCAAAATGGCACACAAAAACAAAGAGAGCAAATAGTCAGGCAAGTAAAAACTGAAGTAGCTAAAACAGTCCGAAATTTAATGGAAGAAAACTACGCAGGATCTGATGCCGCCTTGCTGTCATTAAAACGTAAAGCTAAGTTGCAAAAAAAGGATGCTAAAGAAGCTGCATTCCGATACTTAGATTATGATGGCAGTATTGCAGATATGAACACTGCCACCGTACATAGGTTCTTAGACTTTATTGAAGTGTATGAGAACAACAGGCTATAGCATTCTTTTTAGATCGTAGCGATCAACGCCAATATCTTGCAACTCTCTGTCGGTCATATGATATAGTTTCCAGTAGTTAGCTCTTCGTTCTTGCACAGCTACTGCTCTGCGCCATAAATTTTTTAGCATGATATAACTCCTTTAATGTATTGCAGTTATACCACACTTGGGCTGTTTTTAAAATTGCTATCTTTACAACCCCGTTATGACTTTATGCCATGTACCTCCACACTTCTTCTTGCCCACAACTCTGTCTCAATTAGGTGTAACAGTGCGTTCTCTAATTCAAGTTTATCGTGAAGGTTATCTTTTAGTAATGCCCGTAATGGTTTTATTAGCTCGTTAAATTCATTTTTAAATCTATTATATTTTTTATTTATATGAGCGTTAGCCTCTTCTTGTAACTTCATTAGGCTATTTCTTCCTTAAATTTATCCATAGGAAGTAAATCCTTTATTTCCATTACATAAT
>Ga0098060_1000998_pt1 | contig 11840 bp, 11 predicted proteins | sample 21_taG_FD_77063 | JGI IMG/M metagenome (GOLD analysis project Ga0098060, IMG submission 77063) | Marine viral communities from the Subarctic Pacific Ocean - 21_ETSP_OMZ_AT15319 metaG | ecosystem: Environmental > Aquatic > Marine > Oceanic | place: Pacific Ocean | collected 2015-01-19 | reverse complement strand
CTTTCGGAAGCGTTGTTGGAACTATATGCACCACCGCCACCGCCACCAATAGCTGTTAATGAATTGAATGATGAATTTCCGCCATTAGAACCACGAGTATTCGTCCCACCAGCTGCACCAGCACCACCAGCGCCAACTGTTATCGAATAGTTTCCAGTATTAATTGCAACTTTAGTTCCACCAACATTTGTAAGAAGACCACCAGCGCCACCACCACCAGCACCACCGCCTCCGGCACCACCAGCAACAATAAGATATTCAACTAACCCCGAAGAGTCAGCAACAAATGTTCCAGTTGATGTAAAGGTATGTACTTTATAAAGTACGCCTGAGACAGTAACAGTAGATTCTGTTCCGCCAGATGCAGTAAATTTATTACTCATTTGATCCCATTGTGTACCCGACCATACTTTCATTGCTTTGACTGAAGCAGTAGAATCAAACCACATATCACCAACAGCTGGACTGCTTGGAGCAGAATTTGCTACAACTGCTGCATCAATACCTGTTAAGTTTGCACCAGACAGTGCTGGAAGTGTAGCAGGAAAACGTGCATCTGCAATTGTTCCTGTTAATTTGGTTGCAGTAACCGTTGCAATCTTTCCATCTGTTACTTGAGAATCAGCAATCTTTGCAGTTGTAATAGCGTCATCAGCAATATCTGCTGTAGAGACACCACCATCTAAAAGTGCCGTTGCGTTAATCTTATCAATTGCCATAGTTCTTTATCCTTTAATGTAATGCTACCCAAGCACTACCAGCGTATGCTTCGATTTTACTTGTAGTACTATTGTATACTATCATTCCAACAGCAGCAGTCAACGCATTACGTTGAGTTGTTGTTACCGTGTTTAATTTCATTGCACTACCAGTACCAGTAACAGTAATAGATGTTCCACTAATTGTTGTACCTGTAACTGCGGCAGGAGTGTTACCACCAACGATACCGTCTACGTTACCTGTCACATTACCAGTGATGTTACCAGTGAACACACCAGCGATTGCACCAGCACCAGTAATTGTTGGTGCAGTCAATGTCTTGCCAGTAAGTGTCTGTGTTGCAGCAGTACCAACGAGTTCTTGGTTTCCACCAGCAGGAAGTGTCAGTGTGTTTGTTACATTAGCACTATGTGGTTGTGCGATAATCTTTTGTCCATGTGTGTTTTGTTCACAGTTCAGTGTGATTGCACCAGAGTTTGAACCACCACCTTGAATCTCTACAATTTGAGTTGCTGGAGTTAAATCCAAATTACCAGATGCAGTTGAAACATTACCAGTTACGTTACCTGTCACATTTCCTGTTACGTTACCAGTAATATTACCTGTCACATTACCAGTTACGTTACCAGTAATATTACCAGTGAATACACCAGCGATTGCGCCTGTACCTGTGATGGTAGGACTTGTTAAATTTTTGTTTGTGAGTGTTTGTGCCGCAGTGAGGAGAGTAACAGTATCAGCAGTAAGAGCAGAACCATTACCAAGTTTGGTATAGAGTTCTACAAAGTTGTCATTGATTTTGTCACCACCAGTGCGTAAAGAATCACCAGTACCGTCATTGGCGGTATTACCTAATCCTAATGCTTGATATGCCATGTTAGTTTTCCTTTAATTTCTTTCTATTATTTATAAGACTTTTTTGGTTATGCTGTATCAAAAGTTCTTACATTATCGTCAAATTCCACGTTATCGGAACTAAACCTTGTGCCACTAGATGTTACAATTATCTCACTAGGTGGAGGCACATTGACTCTTGTTCTATATGCTCCAGCTGGTATGATATATTTATCTATCTCATCGAAAGTAGCATTCGTTGAGTCAAATTTTGTTCCACTATCAAATTCATTACCATTGATTTCTTTTATGGATACTTCATTGATTTTATATGTTCCCCATTGGTCAATAGTATATAAGTCACGACTTTCATTTCCAGTTTGTGTTGCACTTCTGTATATGCCTGGATAGTTTGGTATCTGTGCATTGTCTCCAATAGGGGGAACTGCAAATGCGTACTTAGGAAGATTGTCTAATGTATTACCAGTTGAATGAGAACCTCTACCTGTTCTTAGAACAACAGTAACATCCCTATGCAATGTAACATCTCTTTGTCCACTTGTCAAGTCCGAAGATTCTGGAACACCAACACCAGCATTGACTCTTGCAGTTGAATCATCTATAGTACCCAAACGTCTACCAAATACTGTTGTGAATAGATTAGTAAATGTAGATGCAAGTTCTGGTGAGTATGTATCGTCACCAATGTAATCTCCAACAGAACCAGCAGTTGGGTTTTGAATAGTTGCAGATACAAGTGTTGAGAATGAAACTTCACCGAACACATTCCAACCAGCTGGGTGAACAGAACGTCTTACACTTTCTCTCCACTCGTTGATTGATTGTCCAATACGAACCACATATGAATAGTCTTGATAGAAATTAGAATCTTGAACCTTCATTTCAGATTCAGACACTTTACCTTGGTCGTTTACAAAACTACCAACAGTTTGTCCAACTGTTCCAATATTAGAAGTTGCCTTAGATGGAGTGGATTGATATACAACACATGTCGCACCTGTTATAGATGTGATTGTGTCTCCCCTATTAAAGTCAACACCTGTGTCAATTTCTAGAATGTGGGTTGTAGGATTAAAGTTTACAACCACACCAGAATGACTTGTTAGTTGATCACCAGCAGTAAAACTACCAGATACATCCTTAACTAACATGTTTCTATTAAGAGTAAAGTCTGGTGCAGATGCATAATCTAAACCAAAGTTTGTAATAGAGATTCCCTCTACATGTCCAACCATTGGAGTTTGAGTTGATGCCGCATATAAACTTGAACCGTTACCAGACGTAGTTCCACTGTCAGATACTAAAGGTAGTTGTATGAAACCATTACCCTTGTCAATCATTTGAATCTTAGTAATCTCTCCACGTTCATTTACATTACTGCCAGGAGCATTACCAAAGGTTGCAGTCTCTATAACAATCTGTCCACCATCTTCCATAACTAGATGGTCTAATTCACCTACAGTTTCTTCTTGGTTTACATAGAATCTATCTTCTGTAACAATCAAGTTACCATCTTCAGATATAAAATGGTCTGGTGCAGTTGCTTGTTCTAGATTAAACGCACCACCAACAACAGCAATCTTTGCACGAACATCTTTACCTTCAGTGTTATCAACATTGAATACAAGTTCTTCACCGACAGAATATCCCTGTCCACCATCCTCAATTAATATCTCATCAATAGAACCAACACCAGCAGATTCAACACGAGCGGTTGCTGCATTATTTCCAGCACCACCAGTTACACGAACAGGGTCAGCAGTATTATAATATGCACCCCCTGTCGTTACAATACCTTCAACAACAATACTTTTAATCTCACCAGATATTTCTAAGTCAAGACTAGTATCAATTGTTGTACCAGTTTCTCCAGCAACGAATGTTCCTACAACAGAGTTTGCATCTAGATTCAACTCAGCAATTTGAGTTGCACCTTCTCTAAATTTAATAACTGTTGCAATGATTGCTGTTGCACCAGATGTTCCACCAGTGATTGTTTCACCAATTGCATTATTAAAATCAGATGTTCCTGTTTCAACAATACGAATAACTTTATCTGTACTCCAACGACCATCAGATGGACGAAGTAGATTATCTCTTGGATAAACGATTGATGCTTCTTCATCAAATAGAATACGGAAGAATAATTTGTGTCCTTTCTCCGTACCCTTTGCAGCATACATGTCTTTGATGTTCTTAATAAGTTTTCTTTTTGAGAGACCATCTGCAACCGTGTTAGGCATTGCTTCCATAAAGGAATCTCTAAACTTATCAAGGAAAGAATAAACTGTGTTATCAACGTCTGCGTATTCCAGAAGTTGTTGAATATTTTGTACAGGGTTTGCACGATAAGATGATACTGTAGATACTGCTCCACTAGTAGAACCTGTTACAGTTTCCCCTGTTTCAAATAGTTGTTGTGATGTAATGAATAAACGATTGTTATTATCAAAGTCATCTACAAGAACACGAGCAGTTGCTTTACTGTTTGTACCGACAATAGTTTCACCAGCAACAAACTTACCTGTAGATGATTCTAGAACAACCTTCTCTTCATCTTCACTAAGAATAAAATTGTTAGTAAGAGTTTCTTCAATAACATATTCGTTTGAACCAGTAAGTGTTAACTCACCTGCTTCAAGAAACTCATAATAGTATTTTAGAAATAAAGAAAAGAGGGGATGGTCTTCCCGAACAAAATCTGGAAGTTGCGACTCAAGATGAGGCGATACCTTATTCTTTAGTGTAGGATGGTTTCCCGACATTTATAAAAACCTTAATATGATGAACTAGTAGCGTATCCAGTTCCAGCAGCAGAACCACCAGACTCGATAGTATCCACTTCAGCAGTTACTTTTGTATTTGTAAAATCTATTTCCAATAGTTGGTTTCTAACAGGAACAATATCATTAGACTTAGGTTGTACCACAACTGAGACAGTTCCATCAGAATTAGATGTTCCTGTAATAGTCAGAGATGGAAGAGTTACCAATCCAGTTGAGTAATCAACTGTTCCTGCTGTGCTATTTAAATAAGTTCTTGTTGTACCACCAACAAGATAGTATGTACGAATGTTACCATTACCATCATCATCAATGAATATAGTATTTGAATTTCCAGCAATAGTAAAACCAGTAGATACTACAATTCCACCCATAGTAGCATTATGTCCAGAGTGTGGATTATATAAAGCATTACTATAATCTAGTATATACTGAGAAGATGTATTAAGAACAGGTTTGATTGTTTTCTCAATCTTCAAGGTTGTAATGTTTGATAGAATAGAATTATCAGCTGAATCAATTAAACGTGATAGTTTTGAAAATCTAAAGATACCATCAAAGTTTTGCAAGTCACTATTATTATATGTTGTAAGAACATTTGTAACAATAGTCTCAATTGATGTTGCAGTATTTGTAGTAGACTTAGCATCAAATTTTACATTACTAGTCAGTCTAAGTTTTGTTATTTCTGGGTCAACAATAGTTGGACGAACAGATGCAATATTATATCCATCTAGTAATTTTACAATACTATCTTTCTGTGCCTGTGTTAAATTTACACCAGACTGTGTTTTGATTGCAAGGTATACTTGTCCATATCTTGGTGGGTTATTATCTTCACCACCCCACACTTGAATTGCTTTTGTGTCAGCATATACTTGTGGTACGATTGTTTTATAATCTTGTGTTGTTACTGCTCTACCCTGTGATGAATAATCAAGAGGAGCATTATATTTAATTGATTCTATTGTTTCTGGTTCTGCACCACCAGATGCAGATACAAGAGTTGCAACTGTGATATCAGATTCTCCACCAACACTAGTTCCACTGAATACACTTGCACCGTTTGCTTTATCTTTGTTAGTAACAATATATTCTAGAATTACAATATTACCGTCTGTTGGTTTAGAACCAACAACACCATCACCAAAGTAAACTTCAAACTTACCATCTTCAACTTCCTGTAGAAAATATACATCTGATGTTTTGGTAACTTGTGAAATATCAGTTGCAAGAGTATATGTTGTTAGTGTTGCATCTGATACTGAATTTTGAACTGAAACTTTTAATGTGGTTGTATCTGCACGAGCATCTGTAACCATATACTTCTTATCAAGGTTTGCACTATCTACAGTATACTTTGCAGTAACTAGTGTACCTTCATAGATTGGTAGATTAACAAAACGTGTAATACCGTTTACAGGTGAAACAGTTTGAGCTGCATTCACAACAAATCCATATGTAGAATCATTTACCTTAGTAGTGAATTTAGTTCCCTTTGAAATTGTTGCTGAACCACCTGTAAAAGAATTAAGTGTTACATCAACATAAGCAACTGGCGCTCTTGCAGAACGTGGAGTATAACCCAAAGTCTTTGCGTGAGAGACTACCGAAGAACGTAGGGTTGCAGTATCCAAGAATGATTCATTGACTGCCATGTTTGCATTCATCGCTAAGTAATGCGTGTTGTACGCAAGTAAGTCGATGATAGTAGAGAGTCCCGAACCTTCAAAATTGTAGTCCGTAAACTCTGTTTGGTTTTTCATGTATGTCTTGAGATTGTTTTTGATATCATCAAAGTCCAACTCAGTGACTTGTAATTTTGTTGCCATTTATCTTAGTCTCTCTAAAAATATATCCAATGCCTGTAGTTCTGCTGGACTGTTAGCCACATAAAACTCTATGGTTACTTCATAACGATTTTGGTCGATATCACCTCTAACAATTACATTCGACAGTTCTGCTCTAGGTTCAAAGTTTGTTATACAATCTTCTACATGTCTTGCAAGTAGATTTGCAGTTGAGGGCGAGACAGGTTCAAACAATGTAGCACGAATGTCCGAACCTATCTCTGGATGAAACGGTCTTTCATAGAAATTTGTATTAATCAGATTCCTTACACTTCTCTTAACTGCGTCAACGTCTGACAGTCTAGCGATATCGCCAGTAACAGGATGCTTTGCAAAGGACAAACTAATGTCTTTGAAAATGTTTGTGCTTCTGCTAATGTTAACTGCCATAGTGTTCTCCTACAGTTATTTATAACGGAACTACCAAGTCACGATTCTTAATATGCTGTTCTGCGATATCTTCTTTCGATTGACCGTGGTAACTCACTGCATGATGATTCTTAATCATTAAGTCATTAATTGATGTATCAGCAAAGTCTGTTGTTCTCCATAACTCTCCAAGGATACGTCCATACTTACCTTCTGCATCCTTTCTTGTTTTGAGAACAATACCACCTTCATCATCCAATAACTTAGTGATATAATCCTTTGCCATCAATCCATATTTCTTTTCGTCCAAATCCCTTGTACGACTTTCTGGTGTGTCAATTCCAAACATACGAATACGTTCTTTCTTCAACCACACACCGAAACCCAAGTCGATATCTACATCAACTGTGTCGCCGTCCACTATCTTTACTACTTTACATCTATACTCGTACATATCTTACCCCTTTATGTTTTAACTATCGGAGCCCATACCCACTTGTCATCCGCAAGCTCAAAGTTTATACTTTGTATAAACTGCGCTGGAGCAGAATCATTGATTACGTCCTCATAAGTTATTGCCGCATTTAATACGACTATTGTTGCTATCAATGTATACCACATTTGATTTCCTTATATTAATTTATCCACCAGCCGAGGTATTACCAGAACCAGAAGCAGATGCATTCGGCACCCAACTTCCATGTCCACCAGTACCATCGCCTACCCTGTGTACACCTATACCGTTAACCTTAACCGTACCACTTCCACCTACCGCTGGGTCACCACAACCTGTAGTGTCACCGATTCTAACAACCGCAGCTCCGTTACAGTTCACGTTTGGAGAACCAACCGCATAAGGAGTTTGGTGAAAAGGGTTTGGTGTGGGGGATGCATGTCCAACATGCATATCTAAACCCACTCGACTAATTGCTGGCATACTCTCTCCTACGCAAGATTATATAACTTACCAGCTTCACCGTATCTTCTGTGATTGTGGAAGGTCATAACTTGCGCTCTGTTACCGCTTTCTTTTAATGAAATGTGAATCCAAGGATTCCCACTTCCTGTATTTTTGTATTCCAACAATAGTTGGTCATGTGGAACATTTTCACTTATCCAAATAGCAATATCATAATAAGAGCTCTTAGGAATACCAGAGAACTGTAAGTCTACAGCATTACCTGTGTTGTGTTGAGAAGTACCACTTCTATTTCTAAATGCATTTGTTACCAGAACATTAGGATACTGTGCTTTGATTGGTTCAAGAACATTCACCGCTAATGTTTTAAGGTTATCAATAATCTCTTGTTGTTTCTTACCTTCATTACCACCCTTTGGAATTGGAGACTTTGCGACAATAGAATGTGCAGATAGTTGTCCAAGAGTATAATTCGGTGATAGAGGTAAACTGTAATTTACACTTCCGACATAATCACCAGCATCATCATAGTTTTCAATAGGTGTAGTCTCTGGTGTAGGACTTGCAGAAGATGACTCTGGAGTAATTGAATAGTTGCCCGCTTGAGGGTCGTCATGTTCAATACCTTCATCTGGAATACGAGGTTGCGACAGAACTCTACGAGATGCACCCGAAGTATTAATCTTTCCTGTCAATGCATTGTAAGAGTAATCAGCAAATGATGTTGGTTTGATTTCACCAGACGTTACCGCTGACTTTAATTCATCTTCACTCTTCTCTTCATCATCACTTGCGTAAAATTCATCTGCGTCTGCAAGAGGAACAAATGCAAGAGGTTCAAGTACTTCCGCTTGTTTCGGTGCTTCAATAGTTGTTACAAAACCATCCGTATCATATTCATCAATACTAATACTCCACTTCTTAATTCCGTTTGCAACATCTCCCGAATCATGGAACGTAGGTGCGGGCGCAATACCGATAACCGCTGGTGTTGGTGTTGCACGAGGAATGATTGGAACTACAGGTACAATTGAAACTGCACTTCTTCCGTTAGTGTTCAAGTCAACAGTAGAACCATCTATGTTCATTGCACCACCCGAACCAATGTTCAGTGTTGACGCAGTATCATGTACCATCGCACCAGTAGATGCAAGAGTGTAAGTACCTTCCGTTGACAATGCAGTTGCACCAGTAATTGTAGAAGTAAATGTTCCTTCCGAATTGAAAGTAACATCACCAGTAACATTTGTTCCTAGTGTACCAGCAATATCCGTAAGAGAGTTTCCGTCAATCACCATATCATAATTACCAAGTACAGAGTTAGTAAAGTTTGCACTTGTAATGATTTGCATATCATCTACAGATTGTTGTAAGAACTTTCCGACAGATGTTTGTGTCATTGTTGTTTGAGTTGTAAACTCCATAGACTGATTAGAGAACATACGAATATTCTCACCAGCATGAAAGTCAATATTCTTTCCGACATTGAACTTTAGATTCTCATCAACTTGTGCATCCATGTTGCCACGCACATAAAGAGATGCGTCACCATCAACGAATACATTTACATTACCACGAACACGAACTTCTTTCTTACCGTGTATAATCTCATAACCATCTCCGACAATCTTTGAAACTCTTGTACCGTCTGGATGAACTTCATAGAAAGTACCAGAACGATGATACTCATGTATACGTTCATGCCCTGGCGTGTCATCAAACTCTTGGATGTGTCCGCTCTCTGTTTCCTTTACATGATTGAAAGGATAGGATGCATTGTAGGATGGAACTGGTTCAGTAGTCAAGTCATCAACAGTATCACGTTTGTGTTTGATAACTGGATGTTGGTTTGTTAAATCATTAACCGCAAGTCTGTTTGTATCTGCTTCGTTTACCCTACGAGGATAGAAGTTATTAGGGTCTCTAAAACCTACTAGGTTGTTTGTTGTCGAAACAACAATCTCAACCTCTGCACCTTCTGCTGGTGCTTCATCAAATACAACTCTTCCTGCTTCAATTGTGTATGCCATTATGCGAGTCCCTTTTCTGCAGCGAACTCTGCTACAGTTATTGTTCCATTACGCAATCGTCTGTCTGGTGATTTACCAAATGCAGCTGGATAGAAATGACCAGCGTCACCACTAATTTCATTCACGAGTCCTTGTGATGAAAATGCATTCCGAGCAATACCTGTATATAAACTGTTTGTCCAATCTGCTCTACCATCTTTAATAATAACTAAGTCAATTGCAGATGCGTAGTTGTGCCATGAACTTCCAGGCGATGCTGCCTTGGGCCCACCCGATTTGTATTTACGATATAATTCTTTTTGTTGTGCAATCGTTCTATATGCATGAGCGATAGACAAATCATAATCTGGATTGGAAGATAAGAAACTCTGTACACCCTTTGCGAATCTATCACGAACCTCTGGTGCAAGTTCATTTATCTTACGAGCAATCCTCTCCCCATAACGCTCACTTGCAAAGTCAGATGCGGAATAAGATGTTCCACCCCCATAGAAATCATCAAGAGGTTGCTCGACATTGTTGGGAGATTCGGGAACGGTGTTGGATGCAGACTGAACGACTCCGTTAATCTTTACAAGAACTGTAGAGTCAGTTGTGTCAGTGGGCGTTTCAAAAGAAACGGTTGTACCATTTGCAATCGCAACATTGGAAGAAATACTTGGGGGGTCTAATTGTTGTTCTGGGGAAAAGTCATGTGGGGATTCTCCACTCGGTGCAGCGTTACTACTATTGATGCCAGGCAATGTTCCCCATACCATTGGTTCTTGCATGAAGTCTGGGTCTCTCCAGAATCCAATTACCCATGTACCTTCAATAGGCCCAGTGGGACTTGAACCCACTCCACCAGATGAAGCGGAGTTTGCTGGTTGAACACAGTATGCCCATGGTAAATCAATTGTAGGAAGTTTAGTTTTATCTTCAGTATGGTATCCGTATACTCGACAACGAACACGCCCTAATGCTTTAGGGTCATTCCTGTCCTCTACGACACCGAACCACCAGACGAAACCATCACGCCCTGCGAAAAATGTATTCTGCATATAAAAATCCCTTGTGCATCTATTTATAAGACGAACAAGGGATTGTTAAAGCATGGTGCCCCCAGCGAGACTCGAACTCGCACGAACATATGTTCTTCAGATTTTAAGTCTGATGTGTCTACCTATTCCACCACAGGGGCATTCATGCTGTCTAGTAGGGAATAGTGTCTACGATATTGACAGGGTCTTCTTTGGTAATTGCAGTCATCTTTTTAATAATACCCATGACTGCATCTTCATTTAGAAATCCTTTGACGTTATCACCTTCTTCAGTAATGCCAGGCAGTTCGACCATCGTGTCACCTTTGAACACACCAATCTCATAGAGTACCCCATTGTTCTTACCACCGTAAGACATGTCATTACAAATGATAGATAACTCATACTCACCAAAGGGTATAAGTGCTTGTATTCCTTTAGGAATATCTGTATCCACAAATTTTATATCTTCAAACTTCTTTATCATAATTGATAAACTCCTCAATCACTGGTAGTTCACGCTCTGAATTCATCCATTTCATAAACTCGTTATACATTCTTTTATAGGTTACATTCTCTTTACTCTTATCTCGTATAAGGTCGGAGTTTGCTGACCCTGCTTTCCACACCCGATGGTCATCTGAATAACTATAATACCAATCATGGTATCGAAGTTGTTTAAAGTACTCTCTGATGTTTTCGCTGCTGACCTGACCTGCTTCGCTCATTCTAAACTCCTTTAACCTTAGACCGCATCGCAGCCATCTTTCGATAATTCTCCAACCATTTCTCTGGCGACTGAATAGTCTGGGAGACACTCATCTTAATTTTGCGAGAACGAAACTGACGTTTCAATTCTTTTGCAACTTCCGTTCCAAGAAACCGTGAGATTAACTTCACAAGAGTCTGACGGAATCCAACGTCATGGTGCATATGTCCAGCGGTGTGTGCTAGTTCGTGAAGAACCACCCACTTGTTCATACCGCATGAGGGTTGAAGTGCAACTCCCCGATAACTCGCTTGACCTGCAACACGCACGTTATACTTCACTTGTTTCATAATACGCAGAGGTGGATTGACTTGTCCTCGACCTTCAGATGCAAGTGTCTGGTAAGTCTTTGATTTGACTATCCTTTTGTAATACTTAGTGATTTCTTTCTCAGACATCATCTCACGACAGTCTGGAAACTTACGCTCTGTAGCAAACTCACTTTGATATACCTTGTTACGTCCACTATCGACACCAGAATTTTGCAAACGGTTTCGTTTTATCTGTCGTGTCTTTTTACTGTAGT
>Ga0098060_1000996_pt1 | contig 11842 bp, 26 predicted proteins | sample 21_taG_FD_77063 | JGI IMG/M metagenome (GOLD analysis project Ga0098060, IMG submission 77063) | Marine viral communities from the Subarctic Pacific Ocean - 21_ETSP_OMZ_AT15319 metaG | ecosystem: Environmental > Aquatic > Marine > Oceanic | place: Pacific Ocean | collected 2015-01-19 | reverse complement strand
GGAATGCTCTTGATCGAAGTAGAAGAAAACGATACTTGGATAGATGAATTTCAACCGCCCTCACAAGTGTTGGAGACTGTAAACAGAGTGCGTGAGTTAGAACTTAAAGTAAATACATTGGAAGTTAAAGCTAAGAAATGACATTCTTACCCGAGTAAATCAAGAATTTCACCGAGTAAAATCAACTCTTTTATTTTTACATCTCAAAATACTAGCCAAAAAAACAAAGCCAAAAAACGCATTACAGGGGATTTCAGTCCGGTAAGAATTACAGTTCTTTATGGACTGAATCGAGAATCTCATGCAGAAAAATCAACTCTTTTTATTTCTATATCAAATACTACTGAAATAAACAGTTTGAAATTCGGCATTACAGGGCATTTGGGTGCTAAAGGAATTGCAGTTCTTTATCGACTGAAATGGAAATATGAGCGAGTAAATCATTAGTAAATTTTAGGGGGGTGTAAGTATAAGGGGTGTATAATTTAAAAGCGATTATGGGCATCTCAGGGGCTATATTTTTGAGATATAACCCCGAGTTTTGATGAATTAACTGATTTTGACAGCTTGGTTAAGAAATTTGATATCTAAACCATTATCTTTGTAACCTTGATATATTGTAGAATAATAGCCTGCAGTAGGTTTGCTCAAGTCATTAGAGTTCATTTTGTAATACATAATATCCATTACTTCTCCATTAGATTTATTTTGAGCTGTAAATAATTCTTTGCGATATAGATGCGGGAAACCCTCAAAGATATCTAATGCCCTTTCGCAGTCTTCAGTAATTTCCCATAAAACACCTTCTACGCTCGATCCAGATTTATATCTCTCAATATCTGCTACTCCACGAAATACTAATCTGTAATCCGGTAGTATAAGTTTTCCTAGATTGATTGCTTGCGGGCATCTGTAACCCATGTTGTCTATGTTTGTATTCGCTCCATAGGCGAAGTAATATTTTGTATTGCTCATGTTAATGTAACTCCTTTATTATGTTGTATTTTATTAAATCATTTACTAATTGTACAGGGTTGTGATATTTGATTTCAGTTTCGTGTACCTCATTAATCCTGTTGCAAACTTCAATTCCCCATTCATGTATATTCTCAGAATCACCTTTTGCAAAACTTGTCTTATACATTTCCCATGCGAGATTAACTTTGTTATTGCTCGCATATCTATCACCATTCATTCCCTTGAATCTCATTATCTCAAATCCTCCTGTCTATTTAAATAGTATGCTTTTAGCGGGTTGTCTATAAAACCTTTTCTAACTAACTCAGCTAACATATCTTTAAGGTTATAAGTAGTCGTTGTATCACCTTGTTTAATTCTTGTAAGGAATGTATCAAAACAAGAACTAACTATTGCTTGATTAAGTTTAACCCAATTTCTTATTTTAGTAGAGTTCAGTGTACCGCCATGACTTCTGTTTTCAAAGCTACCATGTTGTACATAGTTTTGGAAATTCCATTTACCTCTACCAAATTTTGTCATTAGTCTGTCTGTTGTTTTTCTTCTATCAAACGATTCAAACTCCGCCCATAAGTCACATTCATTATTCCATGTATCTATGCAATAAGAATTATTACTACCTCTTCTACTCTTTGGTAAAACTTTATTGATTGCATTCTCATACTTAGCTAAAAACTTCATCAATTTTCTCATAGGTTTTGGTCCACATGATGTTATGTCTGTATGAACATGTACTCCACAACTTCTGTTTATTTTTCCGTACTTATCACATACATCAACTATTTTGCATAAAGTTTCTAAGTCTTCTTTAGTGCTTAATATTGGTGTTACTAATTCCATTCCATGTCTAAAGTTTGATTCTGATGATATGCTACCATCATGTTTTAATCTCCACTTATTATCTTTATTGTAATAATTAGCTACTTCTACTGAAACGCCTGTTTCTCTAAGAATTTTAGTACACATTTGATTTCTTGTGTATGTGCTTATAAATTCTATTTCTACTCCAAAGTTTCTCATTTATATCTCCTGTTAGTTTTTAATGATTTACTCTATATAAACATTATCGGTTATATATGACATTCTGTCAACATATTTGTTAATTTAATTTACTTATACAAGTCAACAATGTAAAATTACACTAGAATTAAAAAGGATCGGGAATAAATATGGCGGGAATTAGTGTTGTAACATCAGAAACGGCTTATGCAATAACAAGTGCGGAAGTAAAGAATTGGTTAAGAATAGATGGAAGTGATGATGATACAGTTATAACATCATTAACTAAGACAGCTCATAATTGGGCAAAAAGATATACAGCTAGAAGTTTAACTACTCAAACATTGAAAATATCTATAGATAGTATTTATGATACAGATATTCCATTACAAGAGGGTGAGTATCTAGGCGTAGACCAAGACATATCAAGAAGAAGTATTTTATTACCACAGTCACCTGTAGCATCTATATCAAGTGTTAAATATTATGATGATGCAGATACAGAAAGCACTTTTGCATCAAGTAAATATTATTTAGATTCTGCGGGAGTACCCGCAAGATTTGTTCTTAGAAATGGTGAAAGTTATCCTACAGGATTAAGAGTAGCTAATGCTATAGAGATTACTTATGTAGCCGGTTATGGTGGATCGAGTGATATTCCAGAAGATATAAAACAAGCGTGCTTATTATATACAGCTTATCTTTTTGAACAGAGAGGTGATGGAGAAAAAAATCTAAACCCACCTTATAGCGCAACCCAATTACTACAGCCATATCGTATAGTTCAGTTTTCAACAAATCCGTTTAGAGGCACAGCTCATTATGGTGGTATGGTTTAATGTCTCTTATAGGAGAAATGAGAAATAGAATTGTTTTGCAAACTCTTGGGGGATCACAGGATTCTGGAGGCGGACAAACAACATCTCATAGTACAGCAACAACTGTTTGGGCAAAGGTAGAAGATTTATCAGGCTCAGAGGGTGTATTTGGAGACCAAGTAAGAGGAACAGCAAATTACAAATTTACTATTAGATACTATTCTGCATTAACAGAAAAAAATAGAATCTCATACAATTCAAAAACTTTTAATATTACTTATGTAAAAAACATTTTAGAGGGTAGAGAGAAATTTCAAGAAATATTAGCAATTGAAGGTGTAGCAACATAATGGGATTAAAAATAAAAGTAAACGCAAAGTCATTAGTTAATAATTTAGAAGTTATTGATAAAGCTTATTTTGATAAAGCAAGAAATTATGTCGATAGGTTAGGCGTATTTTTTCAAAGCGATATTAAGCGTTCTATGGGTACACCAAAAAGCGGAGCTGTTTATAATGGGCATAGAGCATCAGCACCCGGAGAGCCACCGGCTATTGATACCGGCTATTTAGTAAGTAGTATTTTCTATAAAAAACAAGGTGCATTAATTGGAAAAGTGTTTACAAATACAGAATATGCTGAAAGATTAGAAGTACAAATGAATAGAAGTTTTATGGGTAAAAAAAGTCCGGCTAGAAAAAATACTGAGCTACGAGCTAAAGCATTAAGACCTTTATTGAAAGTTGGTAAAAGCTAATGGGATTTCATTCATTCGATTTACAAACCATTATATATTCTACTTTATCTGGAGATAGTACATTAGATGGATTGATAGGAGATAACAAAGTATTTGATAATGTACCACAAGGTACAGCTTATCCTTATGTCGTTATTGGTTTAGAAAATGCTAGAGATGTAGGAACAAAAACTCTGGATGGCAAGGTTTACAATGTAGATATTGAAGTTTGGTCACAATATAGAGGACAAAAAGAGATAAAAGAAGTAATGGAAAGGGTGTATAATTTATTTAACAATGTTACAATCTCTGTGTCAGGTGCATCATCTGTTATGAGCTTTGTCATTGCGACAACTACTTTAGTAGAGGCTGATGGGATTACAAGGCATGGAATTGTAAATATAGATTTTACAGTATATGATAATTAAGAGGTAAAATATGGCAGTACAAAAAGGAAGTGCTTTACTAGTAAAAATTGGGAACGCTGCAAGTCCTGAAGTTTTTACTACTGTAGCGGGCTTAACAGATACATCAATTTCTATTAATCAAGAAACTATAGATGTAACAAATAAAGATTCAGCAAGAGTGAGAACTTTACTTGCTAACTCAGGTATAAAATCATTTGCAATCTCAGGATCCGGAATATTTTCTGATGCTGCAAGCGAACAATCAGTATTAACAGCTTTCGATGCTGCAACATACAGTAACTTTCAATTCATCGTTCCTAGTTTCAATACTTTTACAGGAGCTTTCCAAATAACAACATTAGATTATAGTGGTACTTATAATGGTGCTGTTCAGTATTCTATGAGTTTTGAAAGTGCCGGAGCAATTACAATAGCAACTGTATAATATGTGGATAGATTCAGAAGTATTAATAAATAAAGAAACCCATACATGTAAGTTAAGCATGGGTACAACAATCTCAGAGGTAGAACTGCCTTACTTTGAAGATTGGAAAGATGTTGATACTCTGAATATTGAGGGTAAAAAATGTGAAGTAATTATGTCTAGTGACTTAGGCGATCGAAACGAAACAATCATCATGAGGTGTAAACATGAGCGTGAATCCAATAAGAGCAGAAAAACTCCTAACTCTAGGGGATAAAACTTACAAAGCAAGAATGTCTTTAGACACAATAAAACGTGTTGAAAATGCCTGTGGAATGGGTTTTATGGGTATAGCCCAAAGCTTACAAACAGGAAATATAACAACTGAAAAAATGGAATCTATACTATATTTGGCAATTAGAGCCGGTGGTAGTGATGTTAATCAAACAGACATTTCTATACTTACCGACAAAATTGGTTATATAGAAACTGTTAAAATAACAGGTGAATTATTAGCTTTAGCCTTAGATGTTCAGTTAGATAATACTGAAAAAAAAACAACAATATAGATTCTGAAAGTACAGAGTTACCTGTAGAAAGGTGGCTAGAAGTATTAATTGGCATGATGCAGATTCCCCCTAATCAAGCATGGGATATGTCAATAAAAGAAGTTACACTAGCTATCAATGGATTTAAGGAATACAATACAGGTAAGCGTTCTGACCCTATGAGCAAGTCTGAGCTTGAAAAACTAAAAGAGAGATACCCAGATTTTTAGCATATGGAATTAGAAAAATTATTAGTCAAAATCGAGGCTGACCTTTCTGGATTAAAGAAAGGGTTATCCGAGGCACAAAAACAAATCAAAGGCTCTAGTAGTGGGTTTGAAAAATCTTTTACTAAAGCTAACGCATCTATAGATAAATTTAGCTCAACAGCTATGAAAGTAGGCGGGATATTAGCCGTTGCTTTTGGAGCTATTCAAATAAAAAATGTAGCCAAAGTCGGTATGGAGATTGAGAATCTCACCGTTAGATTACAAGCATTATTTGGCTCTGCAGAAGAAGGTAGTAGGGCATTTCAAACTATGGTTGGGTTTGCTAGTAGAGTTCCTTTCACATTACAAGAAATACAACGTGGCTCTGGATCGCTTGCTGTTGTATCGGGTGATGCAGAAGAATTAGGCGGTTTGTTAGAGATAACAGGTAATATCGCTGCAGTTACCGGTCTTGACTTTAAAATGGCCTCAGAACAAATACAGCGGTCATTATCTTCAGGGATCGCGAGTGCTGACATGTTTAGAGAACGTGGTGTTACCGCTATGCTTGGTTTCCAACAAGGTGCAACTGTATCAGTAGAAGAAACAGAAAAGAAACTAAGAGAAGTTTTTGGTAAAGGTGGGAAGTTTGGTAACGCTGCAGATGAATTAGCTAAAACACTTACCGGTACATTGTCAATGATTGGAGATAAATTCTTCAAAGTACAAACAGCTATTTCAGATGGATTCTTTGATGAATTAAAAGCTGAATTAAGAGAATTTGATAGGGCATTAGCTAGGAACGAAACTACTATTGCAGCCTATGGTAGAGTGATTGGACAATCTATTGGAGATGCTATTAGTGGTATAGCAAATAATATAAGCGGTATTATGACCGGCTTGAAAATGTTTGCAGCCTTTATTTTTGGTACTTTCTTGAGTGCTAAATTGATTGCCGGATTTATTGCTATTAAAGATGTTCTTAAAAAAATTAATGCCGGATTAAAAACAACTGTTGTATTGAACGCTGCCCTTAGTGGTGGGTTTATTGGTTTAGCTTTAAGGATTGGCGGAGCGGTCGCAGCTTACGTTACTATGGAAAAAGCCTTAGAGGGTATGAATGAAGATGTAATCGAACAAAATAAATTATTGATCGAACAAGAAAAAATGGAAAAGGCAATTGCTAAAGTTTACGATTTGAGAATTAGAGGTGCTAAAGGTTTAAGAGACCAAACCAAAGATTTAATGACTATGACTAAAGAGCAAAAGAAATTGTTTAAAGAATTAAATGAGGTAACAGTAGAATTTAAAGATATTTTTGATGATGCGGGGCAATCAATTTCAGATGCGTTTGGAAATGCTATTGCTAAAGGGCAAGATTTTAAAACAGCTATGGTTGGTATATTCCAAAATGTAATATCTCAAGTAACATCTTTAATAGTACAATTATTAATTGTTGAGCCAATATTAAGAAGAATAAGAGGGGCAATAGATGATGCAAGACAAAGCGCAGCTAGAAGTGGTGGCGGAATTTTAGATGTCATATTAGGTGGATTAGGTAATATTATAACCGGTCAAGGTGCTAGTACACCAAGCACAGTACCGGATGAGCCGTTCAGCGGTATGTCATTATCAGGGCGTGCTAGCGGAGGATTTGTAGCACCCGGTGTAGCCTATACAGTAGGTGAACAAGGAGCTGAAACATTTATACCACGAACAGCCGGAACAATAATTCCTAATGGAGGCGGTGGTGTTAATGTAACTCAAAACATATCATTCTCTACAGGCGTTGTGCCAACTGTTAGAGCGGAAGTTATGAATTTATTACCTGTCATTAAACAACAAACAGTAAGTGCCGTAGCAGAACAGCGTTCTCGTGGTGGTGCATTTGCTAAAACATTTGGAGCATAATAAATGAGTTTACCGGTCTACCCTCTGACAATGCCTACAAGTCCTAGTAATTTTACAACTAGTGAATGGCGAATTAATAGATCCGTTGCGTTTTCTGAATCACCTTTTACTTATTCTCAACAAGTCTCGGAATTTCAAGGGGCAAAATGGTCAACAGTGGTAACTCTACCACCAATGAAAAGAGAAGATGCGGGAGCATGGCAATCTTTTTTCATGCAATTACATGGAAGAAAAGGAACATTTCTGCTTGGGGATCCAGATGCAAAAAGCATAAAAGGTACTGCAACCGGTACAATGAAAGTTAAGGATGACCATTCTGTCGGGGCATATGATATTACAGTAGATGGTTTAAATGCATCTCAATCTAAAGCATTTGCAAAAGGGGATTATGTTCAATTTGGTAGCGGGGCATCTTCTAGGTTGCATATGATAATTGATGATATTTCAACAGACGGGTCAGGTAATGCAACTCTTAAAATCGAACCCCCTATTAAGACTGCATTACTTGATAATTCAACTGTAGTTTATTCAAGTACAAAAGCGGTTATGCGAATGGATGCAAACGAACTTATGTGGAGTTCAAATCACCTGTCAATCTACGGAATTAGTTTTTCTGCTAGTGAAGTATTATAAATAAAAAAAACCCCCAAAAATCGCTTCTCAGGGGTTTAACAGGAGTTCTAGTATTTCCAAAAATATCTCAATTCAGGAAAATGTTTCTGTAATACTAGAAACTGTACTATAGCACAATATCCCAAAATATAGCTATAATACTTATTATTATAACCATCTTAATTGTATCGGGTATTAAATCACATATTTCTGCAAATTTATTAAACATCAAGACCTCCATATTTATAAACTGTCCAATGAATATATTCTCCATTAACACGTTTCTCTTTTCTTTCACTTTCTACGATATGACCATCTCTCCTCTTATGAAGAATGATATCACTGATTCCATGATTCAAATTGAACTTGTCAATTATCTCACGATTAGTAGTCTTACCTTTTTTTACAAAGTAATCCCATGCTTTTTGACTTCTACTCATGTTCTATCTCCTGTATTAGTCTATTAATAAACCAAACTGATTTTTTTAAATCCTCAGATGGTTTGCTTTTTTTGTCGTATCTCCAAAGGTATTTAATTGCATTTGCTTTTAGAAATCCAACAAATTCTTGTTTGCTCATTGAAGACTTAATAGCATCAATGCACTCAATTTCACCTGTTGTATAATGACTAGGTTTGTCTATGTTGTTCTTTGTATCGCTCATCTTCGTGTATCTCTAATTCTTCTATCATAGACTTTAACCATTTATCAAAATCTATATCTTCATCTTTATACATTTTTTGTACTGTTAACATTGTATACATATCCATTATTTCTCCCTCCATCTCTCGAAATGTTCGATCAATTGAACATCGCTATGATAATCTGTCTCGGTATATGTTTCTTTAGGAAGTTTACCACCCTTGAACATAATACATCTGTTTTTTGCCTCATTAATTATTTTTGTAATGTCTATCATTATTTTTCTCCGTTCAATAATTCGTTAAAAGTTTTGTCTGCTGAATAATATTTATCTCTTTCTATTGGTATACCCAATGTACCCTTGAAAGATTCAAGTTCATCAAGAGTAAAATATCCCATTTCTCTTTCTTGTAGTTCTGCAATTCCTAAGAAAACGCCATCTTGAATTGACCATAACCACCATCTGCCTATACCTGTAGGATTAAATAATTTTGCTACAGGTTTTTTATCCATGATTGAATCTAATGATTCATCTATAAATGCGTTCTTATTTAGTTTTTTAATAATTTCTTTTGTAAGTAATTTCATTGTGTAACTCCTAAGTTGTGTTTTAAATCTTTATGAAAAGTCATTACTTTGTCTGCATGATGTCTAGCTTTTTCTGATGATAAACCTTCTTTAACAGCTCCATCATAGTAGCCATACCACATGCTATCTAATACTGCATCTTGCATGCCCTCACTATCATCTTCAAAACGTGATAATATGTCTTGATTTTCACCATCAATAACATGCCACCACATTTGCCCGTTTTCTTCATCTTCATGTTTAGATATATATGTAATCATGTTTTTCTCCTGTTTTGATTTCATATAATAATATTAATCTATTTATGACAATCTGTCAAGCATCTAGGGTAGAAAGTGTGAACTTATTTATACTTCTTTACTGATGCGAGTAGCATGCAATAAAGCTTGTAATGATTTAATAGATTCAATGCAACTATTCATTGCTTGAATATATAACACTGCTGTTTCAGGATTAAATTCTGCCTTATGCATTGTCTCATTAAACAAGTCTTGATTATATTTAAGTCTAGCTTTTGATAAATCTAAGGTTTCTTGTAGCTTATCTATAACTTGCTTTGTCTCTTTAGACCACTTCTTTATTTCATCATTCATTATTTCGCTCATGTTTTTCTCCTGTTGTATTATAAAAATAATTAATATGTTCTTGCAACATTCTTATGTACTTTTTTTTGTCCCTTACAAATATTTGTACACCCCCATCTTCACAACCCTTAATGATTACAAGTTGATTGATTTCTTCATCATACATTTCTCCATACATTTCAGCATAAGCAGTAGCTTGAATCATGTGGCTATTTCTAGGTGTTTCACTCGATCCCCTAGAAGTTTTGAAATCTATGACAGATAAAATACCATTAAACTCTGCTATACAATCAACTCTACCGGCAATCTTTAATTTATCACTCCATAGAGCCTCCTCTAAACAAACTACATTATCAATGTCATCTATATATGGTTGCATAACTTTGAACAAAGCATTAGGTAATAAATCTAATACTTGCCCCCTCTCGCCCTTAATATAGCTTTCTATTAAAGCATGGGTTTTAGTACCTCTATCAGCAGATGTTTTAGCTATATAATCAGCTACATCCTCGCCCACATCTTTTCTCCATTTCTCTAATGACCTGTTTGGTTTACAATTTAATACTGAAGTTACTGATGGATATTGTCTATCATTTATAGTGTAGTATCTCACTCCATCAATATTGTTTGTTATTATTTCCAACGCTTGCCTTTTATCCAACATACTAATACCTTTCTTTTACCTTTGTTAATTATTGATACACTATGATTCATAAAACTTGTAAAGGCGACAACCTCGTTTGATTTATTGGAAATGTTTATAGTCTCACCATCATAATAAATTCTAAGATTACCGCCCTCGTAATCTTCATTTAATGTCCATGACATACTAATTTTTCTGTTGCCACCTAATCCATTATCAATATCTGAATGGATATCATAATAATCACCTACATTGTACTCAAGATATTGAACATCTTGTATACCCTCAATATCATATTGAAATTCTTGATTTGCTTTTTGACTTAACCGCCTGAAGATATCCCAAATTTTCCCTTTTGGGATTCTCCACATATCAACAGACCTCACACTTTCATCCTTGCTCGTTACTCGTGCTGTTGTTTTAACTCCTATACCTCTGTTGATTTCATCAATTGCTATAAATTTATCTTTAGCAGATATAGGAATTAACATGTAGCCGTATGCAGACAATATCTACTCCGGCTTTTCGTATTTCTTTTCTACCTTTACTGATACCCATTCTTGTCCATCATCACTTGTATTTTTCCACATAGATATGGATTTTTCTTGGTCATCAATAACGCCAGAATCTAAAGTACCGCTCATAAGTAAGTTAGGGTGTCTACCCTCACCACTCCATACAGCCCCTATTTTTTGATATAGATATACGATTTGACCGCCCTTGCTGTCAATGGTTTCAATAACTTTAAATTGAATACCATACTGACTACCATCATCAATCTTCCCATCAAATAAAGGTTTGTCTATTAGACCACCCTCTACATGTTCTTTAAGATGATATAGCTTTCCATTTAGAGGCTCAAAATCTCGATCCTTATTAACACCATGTGCTTTTTCAATATCATCCATCATCTTTCCAATCTCATTTGCTTTTTCTACTGCATCATTCATTAGTTATTACCTCTATAGTTAAATGTTTTTTTGTTTGTTTGTGGTTGATTTTGTGAGTTTTCAGACTGATTAGAATGACCATTAGCCTGTTCTCCATCATCATCTACTTCTTGGTCACATAAGCCAAATGTTAGTGTTAAAATATAGCGACGTGCATACGTCAACGCACTACCTAAAGCCTGTGGGTTGGTTGTATCTTTTAAAACTAAAGGTACAGTATTAACCAACATTTCCTCACACTCTTTATGTGTAACAATAACATTTATGGTTGTAGTAAAATCTTCATGTACAACGGATTCAAACCTAAACATCAATCCTAGTTTATGCTCTTTTATTGTGTCTAGTATTTGTTTTTGTACTTGATAAAGACTTGTAAATTTATTCCTAAAATGATTGTTTTGCTTGTCTTGTTCCAAAACTATTTGCAAATCTTGGAATTTTTGCATGTCTAGTTGTAGTTTATTTTTCATCATTAACTACCTCTAAATTATGTTCCTCTGGAATTGTTACTATTGTATATGTATTCCCATCTTCAATTTTGTTCATGGTATCGCATAACATTTGTGCATCTGTTTCAGATTTTATTTTTTGATTATGTATGTACCAATCACCATTGTTGAAATATTTTTTAAGTATTAAGTATTGCATTTTTACGCCTCATGTTGTGTGATCCTAAAGATTAAAAGGGGAAATAAACCATTTTACTTCCCCCCAACTTATAGGAGTAACTTAGAAAAACTAATGTGAAAATCTAACTAAGTTATTGTTATAATATGACATAAAATCATGAAAGT
>Ga0098060_1000995_pt1 | contig 11842 bp, 13 predicted proteins | sample 21_taG_FD_77063 | JGI IMG/M metagenome (GOLD analysis project Ga0098060, IMG submission 77063) | Marine viral communities from the Subarctic Pacific Ocean - 21_ETSP_OMZ_AT15319 metaG | ecosystem: Environmental > Aquatic > Marine > Oceanic | place: Pacific Ocean | collected 2015-01-19 | reverse complement strand
TTACCTGCGGGAAAAGATACAGTAGAGAAGTGCGAGAACGCAACTTGGCCTACTAAACCATAGGAGGATAGATGAGTAAGACACAAATAGTATCAGGTGGTATTACAGATGGCACAATAGCTACAGCAGATATAGCAGATGATGCAGTTACTGCAGCTAAAGCCACAGGTTTTGGTAAAATTTTACAAATGAAATCCGTTCAAGGGACTAGTAATGTAGATATAAATTCAGAAAGTTTTGCAGATTTAACATCTATGGCAATTACTTTTTCACCAGTAAGTGCTAGTTCTATAATCTTGTTTCAAATAAGTGCATCTGTAAATGGAGACCATGGAGATGTAAATCAAGGATTTAGATATGCTCTTAGAGATAACACAGGAGGTTCAAATGAAGCAGAAATTACAGTTTTTAGATATGTTTCTGCTCAGGCAGATTATATATATAATCACCCTACAGTTATGGTTAGAAAAGCGAGTTGGGGTGCAGGAACAAGTAAAGCATGGAAATGGCAAGGTTCAACAACTTCTGGTTCAAACTTAATAAAATGGAATAGACAATCAGTGTTCTCAACAAGTGGTAGAGCAACATTTAGTATAACGGAGTATTTAGAGTAATGGGAGATTGTGCAAAAGCAATAATGTCTCTTGGTAACTATGAAATTGTAGTTTATGGAGAGGTAACAAATGAAAATGAATTTAATAATAATGTTAAATGGATAACAGGAAAAGATTCTGATAATCAAGCTATTTTTGGTTCTAAACCTGATGAGGTTACTTGGGCAAAAGTAAAAGCAGATATGGATAAACAAGATGCTTTTGTTTCTCAAGATGCAATTAACACAGAAGCCATTAGATATTTAAAATCTACTGATTGGTATCATCAAAGAGCAGCAGATGGTGGTAAAGCAATGCCTGATGATATAAAAGCTAAAAGAATATCTGAAAGAGCAAAAATAGTAACATACGAGGAGTTTACCGGGTAATGGCATACATAGGACAATCAATTAAAAATGGAACCTTCAGTGTCTTAGACACGAGTGGTAATACTTACAATGGTTCTAACACAACATTTAGTTTAGGAACACAGGTAGGTTCTGCAGCACAGCTATTAGTATCTCATGATGGTGTGATTCAAAAACCCGGAACAGACTTTACACTAGCTTCAGGCGGAACACAGATTACATTTACCACAGCACCTGCTAGTGGAGCATCAATCTTTATTGTAGAAATATCTGGTGCAGTGGGTGGACCAATAAACTCAGATTTAAATGGCAATGAATTAGTTTTAGATGTTGATGGTGACACAAGTATTCATGCAGATACAGATGACCAGATAGATTTTAAAACAGGTGGAACTGATAGAGTTGTTATAAACAGCTCTGGTAATGTAGGTATAAAAAATACATCACCCTCTCATACTTTAGACATATCGGATAACACAACTACTGCCAAGACTTTAAGAGTAGGACAAAGCAGTGGTACATCTAATGCTGATGCCACTATGATTATTGGTAATGGTGGCAATGGTGATGCCATGTTGCGTTTTGATTATGAAGGCTCAAATACTGACAGAGCAAGACTTGGTGTTACAAGCTCTGGTCAAATATTAAGATTTTACACAGCAGGTAATAATGAGCGTATGCAAATTAACAATTCTGGTATGGTAATGATTGGCGATACTAGTGGAGATGCAATAGCTAATAATGGTATAAATTTAACTGCGGCTTCCCAAATATTAATAAGTAGAGGTGGGGGTGATTGTGGAACTTTTAATAGAAACACTAATGATGGACAAATTTTAAATTTTGCACAAGCAGGTTCAACAGAAGGAAATATTTCTGTATCTGGCTCAACAGTTTCTTATAATGGTTTTACAGGGACTCACTGGTCAAGATTAACAGATAATTCTAAACCAACAATTTTAAAAGGCACAATTTTAGAATCTCTTGATGAAATGTGTGATTGGTATCAAGTTCAATTTGATATTACTGAAACTGATGATGAGGGAAAAGAAACTACAAGAACAAAAAAACAAAGTTATGCACTAGGTGATGGTGAAAGTGTTGGTGATGTCATTACTTACACATATGAAGGTACAGATTATCAAGCAACCATTATTCAAGAGGGTGATGTTAAACACACAAAATCAAAAGTATCTGATACAGTAGATGCTAAAAATGTTTATGGTGTCTTTGTAGCATGGGATAATGATGATGACACAGTCAATGATATGTATGTGGCACAAACAGGTACATTTGTAATTAGAATACATAAAGACGAAACAGTTTCAAAAGGAGACTTAATACAATCAAAAGGAGATGGCACAGGTAAAGTACAAGCTGATGATATCATGAGAGCGTCAACTGTCGCTAAAGTTTTATCTACAACAAAGATAGAAACATACTCAGATGGAAGTTATATTGTACCTTGTAGCCTACACTGTTAAGAAATAATGTTATTCGGTCACGGCAGTATATCTGAGTTTGCCATAGCTTCAGTTAGAGGTGGTGGTGTACAAAACGTAGGATCGCCTTTTGTTAGTGGCTTATCGTTCTCTGCTAATGTAGGAAATGAAAGTGTAACCGCAAGTGCCTCTGTATCTCCTTCTACTGCTGGAGCACCAAGTTTTACCATAGGAACTGAAACTGTAGCTGCTTCTGCTAATGTTAGCACTAGCGCTGCTGGACAAATTACTATAGGATTAGGAGAAGAAACAGCCTTTGGTGAGGCGTTTCAAAATGTTATTAATTTTAGTGTGGGTGATCCTTCGTTCTTTATTTGGAATGAAGTAGACGACTCACAAACAATTACCTGGGTAGATGTGGAGCCAGGTTCAACGGATTAGGAGTAAAACATGGCATCATCATATTCAAGTTCCCTTAATCTAGAGTTACAAGCCACAGGTGAAAACTCTGGAACCTGGGGTAATATTACTAATAACAATTTACAAAAAGTAGAATCAGCAATCAAAGGTTATGTATCTGTAGCGATCGCTAGCACCAATGATACTTTAGCTACAACCGATGGATCAACAACCGATGAACAAAGTAATGCGATTATCAAACTAACAGGCACACTGACAGGTGATACTGTCATGAGCTGTGAAGCAGTAGAAACATGGTATATTGTTGATGATGCAACCACACACAGTGGTAACAGTTTAACTTTTAAACCCTCAGGTGGAACAGGCACAACACTCGTACAAGGTGCAAAGCATATCTTATACTCAGACGGTTCTACGATGTTTGATGTCTTGAACGATGCAGGGAATATCACGGCCAACGGAACACTGACCGTATCAGGTAACACATCATTAGATGGTGGTACTTTCGTGTTTAATGAATCTAGTGCAGACTTAGATTTTAGAATCGAAGGTAATGGTGATGCAAACTTATTCTTTACCGATGCAGGTAATGACCGTGTAGGTATCAAAACAAACTCTCCTTCTACTGAGCTTCATGTTGTGGGTGGTATGAAAGTTACTAGCACCGTAGACTTAGATGGTGGTAACTTTACTTTCAACGAATCAGGTGCTTCTGTAGACTTTAGAGCAGAAACAAATACTTTAACACACGCATTCTTTATTGACGGCTCGGCTGACAAGATTGGTATGGGCACATCATCACCGACAAGTGCGTTTGTTACTATTGATCAAGCAAGTTCATCAGCAGGTATTGCTGTATTAACATTGGATCAAGGCGATGCCGATCAAGAGTTCATTAGATTTGACGGCACTAGTAATTCTGATCAATCATCAAGTATTACAACTGATACAAGTGTAGGATCATTAACAGGACACATAAGGGTTAATATTAACGGAACAGACTTCTGGATACCATTCTATGCAACTAACTAAGGGATTATTGTATGCCATTAACAAAATTACAAATAGCACCTGGTATAGATAAACAAAATACAGAGTATGGTGCAGAAGGTCGTTGGGTAGATTGTGATAATGTTAGATTTCGATATGGACTACCTGAAAAAATAGGTGGTTGGGAAAAAGTTACAAGTGATGCACTCGTAGGTGCAACTAGAGCTATCTTAACTTACTCTGGTCTTGATGGTGTTAAATATGCTATCTATGGCACTAATAAAAAACTCTACGCTTATTCAGAAAATAACTATGCTGACATAACTCCTATTCGTGCTACAGGCACAGGTAACATTACACAATTTGCAACAACAAATGGTAGCACTACAGTTACAGTTACTGACTCTAGTCATGGTGCTTTAATCGGTGACTTTGTAACTATTGCAAGTGTGAGTGGTGCAGTAGGCGGTATTAGTGCTGCAAATTTACAAGGTGAATTTGAAATACTAACAGTTCCTGACTCCAATACATTTACTATTGAAGCAAAAGCTGCGGCTACTTCTGATGCAACAGGAGCCACGGCCAACGGAACATATCAAATCAACACAGGATCTGCTGTGTCTTTATTTGGTTATGGTTGGGGTGCAGGCACATGGGGAGCATCCACATGGAACTCTACTCGATCAGGTTTGACAGGTGGCCAGGGCGTTCTCTTAGAGTCAGCCAAGTGGGCACTTGATAACTGGGGTGAAGATGTTTTAGCATTACAGTTTAACGGTGGATTATTCTATTGGGATACATCAAGTGGACTATCATCAAATAGATCTTCAACTACCAATGTATCTAATGCACCTACAAAAAGTAGATTTATGTTAGTGTCAGGTGATGATCGACATGTCATTTGTTTTGGCACAGAGACTACGATTGCCGATAGCTCAACACAAGATAATATGTTTTTACGATGGTCTGGTCAGGATGATCAAAATGTTTGGACACCAACAGCAACAAACACAGCAGGATCTAAGCGATTAGTGGATGGTAATGTCATACAAACAGCAGTGCGATCAAGAGGTGCTGTCCTTATCTGGACAGATACAGCCTTGTATCAAATGCAGTTTATTGGTCCGCCACTAACTTTTGGTTTTAATCAGCTTGGTTCTGCTTGTGGTTGTATTGGTTTACACGCTGCTGTCGATGTGGGTGGTGTATCTTTTTGGATGGGCACAGACTCCTTCTTCTTATTTGATGGTGCCGTGCAAAAGATACCTTGTACTGTGCAAGACTATGTATTTGATGATCTTAATCAAAATGCAAAACAAGATATATTCTGTGCAGCTAACACTGACTTTAATGAAGTTATGTGGTTCTATCCGTCACTAAATTCTACTCAAATCGATAGAATGGTTGTATTTAATTATGCAGAAAATCTTTGGTATGTGGGCACATTAGCAAGAAGCGCCTGGGCAGATAGAGGCACTTATGATAATCCTTACGCTGCTGAGTTTGAGGCATCGGATACGACTGCAACGATTTCTACTATTACAGGACTCAAGGCAGGTAGAACTTTTATTTATCTACATGAAAGTGGATCAAATGATGATGGCAGTGCAATGAGTGCTCACATCGAATCAGGAGATGTTGACATCGCTGACGGTGATCAGTTTATGTCAATCAGTAGAGTTATACCTGATTTCAAAGGACAGTCAGGAACTGTCGACTTAACAATTAAAACTAGACCTTATCCTACGGGAACACAGACTTCACACGGATCGTTTGATATTACAACATCAACAACTAAAAAAGACACAAGAATAAGAGGACGACAAGTTGCCGTTAGGGTTGCCAGTGATGCAGTTGATGACAACTGGAGATATGGAACACTTCGACTAGATATAAAACCTGATGGAATGAGAGGCGCCTAATGGCACAAATACAGATACCTAGACTACCTCAAGCTTCCAAAGAGTATAATCAAGTGCAACAAAACACACTGATACAAACACTAGATCAGTTGATATTTTTGTTGAACAATACTTACACGCCTGAAACATTACGTGATGATGAAGAAAGGATAAGCTGGTTTTTATCATAAATGGCCAATACTTATACAAATTACAAAGTAGATCTGACGACAACAAATGCTACCACAGTTTACACTGTGCCAACAGCTACTACAGCAATAATTAAGTCAATAAGAGTGTCCAATGACGATGCATCGAACGCTTGTACATTGACCCTGACATTGACAGATAGTGCCGCTGCTGTGTTCTCATTAGAGAAAGATAAGTCAATTGCAGCTAAAACATCTGCTGAAATATTGACTAGTACACTGGTGGCAAAAGAGTCAGAAATAATTAAAGCAACAGCCCAAAACGCCAATGATTTACACATAATTATCAGCGTTTTAGAAATAACATAAACATTGCAAGGAGGTTAAAAAATGGGTATAAATAAAGATACTATCGTGGTTGCTGGGACAAGTGTCCCTAAGATAGATGTTGAAACAGAGACAACTATTAAACACGCCAAAACAGGAAAAGTCTACGCTACTGAAGAAGAAGCAAATCAAGACGTTCAAGATCCTGCCACCGACACAACTGAAGAAGACATACAAAAAGATGTCGCCATAAAAGTAAATAAAATGCCGGATATATTCGGAGGAACAAGTTAAAACATGGATTATAGCATGCAACAATATGAACCCAGAGGCTTAGAGTCATTTCAAGCTGAGGTTTCTAAAATTGCAGATTTAGGTAGATACGAGGACGCATACATCGCACACGTTGCCGAAGGTGAAACTGTTGTGCCGATGGAAGTTCTTGATTCTAATCCTAGACTCAAAGCAATGTTGTTCAATCAAATGCTAGACATGGGTATTAACCCTGAAAGATATATTGTAGGTAATGAATTTAATTCAATCAATCCTGTTACAGGACAACCTGAGTTTTTTCTAAAAAAGATTTTTAAGGGTGCTAAAAAAGCACTGAAGAGCATTGCACCATATGCTGGCACTATCGCTGGTATCTTTGGTGCAGGACCTGTTTATTCTGCACTGATTGGTGCAGGTGTACCCTTACTAACTGGTGGAGATGCTGGCGATGTTATTGCTGGTGGTCTAGGTGGATATGGTGCAGGTAGAGCTTTTGGCACTGCTGGTTATGCTAGTGGTTTACCTGGTGCAGATTTATTTGGTTCACCAGATCAATATGCTTTTACATCTGATCAAGGTTTATTTGATCAATTAGGACAAAACTTAGGTTTTGGACAGGAAACCGCTGGTCAAACTTTAACCGAAGGACAAAAAACCATATTGGAGGCACAAGGAGTGGATCCTTCAAAAATTACTTATCAAGATGCTGTTTCCATGGATTTAATTAAAGAGGCGCCAAAGTCAAAAGCTGGACTTGGTGCTTACGCAAATCTTGCATCCATAGCGGCACCAGCTTTGTATGAAGCATCAAAACCTGAAGATTTAGGTAGCATGGAAGATAGATTCCCAGGGTTCTACAGCTTATATCCTGAAAACACTTATTTTGGTCAGTTTGGTAATCGTGTTCCTACAGCCGCTGATGGTGGTATAATGGACTTGGAGTATATGGATAAATATGCTATGGGTGGAGAGTTTCCAAGAAGACAAGGTCAAATCTCAGGACCGGGTGGACCTAAGGATGATTTAGTTCCTGCAATGCTGAGTGATGGAGAGTTTGTAATGACTGCAAAAGCAGTAGAAAATGCTGGTGGACCACGGGTCATGTATAATTTGATGAATAGTTTAGATCCTGAGTCATCGAGGGGGGTAGGAATAGCGTAATGGCTGAAGAAATAATCACGTATAATAGGCTGGCACCTTATATTGAAGAAAGAGGTAAACAGTTATTAACTGCAACATTTGGAGATCCTAATGCTGTACAACAGCCTGGCGAATCTGATGCAGACTTTCAAGCAAGAAAATTAGGTAGAGCAGGTGTACCACAACCGATTGCTGGTTTCCAAGTAGCAGGACTTACCGCTCCACAAGAACAAGCTGTAGCGATGGCACAGCAAGGTATTGGAACATTTCAACCTTTCTTAGATCAAGCAGGTCAAACTATCGGTGAAGGTATCTCAGCAACTAGAGGAGCTGCAAGAATGTTTGCTCCTACAGCAGAAGGCATACAAGCCTATATGGATCCTTATCAACAAGCCGTTACACAAAACGCTTTAGCAGAATTAGATAGACAAGCAAAACTACAGCAACAACAAATGGATGCACAAGCAGTGGGTTCAGGTGCTTTTGGCACAGAACGTCAAGGCATACAAAGCGCAGAGATGGCTAGAAATCTACAAGATATTAAATCAAGACGTATCTTTGAAGACTTATCAAGAAATTTCCAACAAGCACAGCAAACAGCACAACAATCCTTTGAAGCACAACAAGGCAGACAGTTCAATGTTGGTCAGCAATTAGCAGCCCTTGGTGGCCAACAAGCTGGACTGGGACAACTACAACAAGGATTGATGGCACAAGATATTGGACAACTACAACAAGCAGGTGCTTTACAACAGCAACAAAGACAAAATGTGCTAGACGCACAAAGAGCAACACAACAGTTAGCGTCACAAGAGCCTTTCCAACGATTGTCTTTTGCTTCTGGTATTTTGACAGGTACCCCTGCTTCACAAATGGCAGTTCAACAACAACCTTCTACTAGTCCGTTGATGCAGATTGCAGGACTAGGGATCATGGGCCTCGGAGCATACAAAGGATTGAATATAGGTAATCCCGTAGGATAAGATGAGCGTACTTGATAGAAAAATGTTCAAGAAAGTCGCTAGGCTTAAACACGGTGGCGATCCTAATATTGATCACGAGACGGGTCTACCAATAACTGAAACAGTAAGTAATACACCTCCTTTAATATCTGATCAAATGTCAGGTATTGTGGCAGGACTCAATGAGTTTCAACCTATTGCAAATCAGTTTGCACTAGAACTTTTCCCTCAAAAAACAGCAGAAGAATACGCTCAAGAAGCAGCAAAACTTTACACTACTGATTATGGTGCAGAAAGAGCGGCTATAGAACAACAAAAAGAAGCTGATGTAGCATCATCTTTAATTAACTTTGGTGCAAGATTATTAACAGGTCGAGGCAGAGCATTAGACGTGCTCGGTCAAGCTGTGCAACAAACACTACCTGAGTTTACTGCAGCAAGAAGAACAACGAGAAAAGAAGAAGCTGCTATTTCAACTGCTGAAAAACAAGTGGAAGCACAAAGAAGTGCTTATGCTCTAACAAAAGAACAAGAAGATGCTGTTGCTCGTGCTAATATTATGAGTCAAGCTATGTTCTCAAACTTAGGATTTTTTCAAGAACTAGCAAAATCAAAAAATACTAATCAATTAAACTTAGATTCAACATTTAAATTGGTAACAGACAAAGAAACTAATTTAAATACAGAAATTACTCTAGGTCAATATTTAAAAGATCTAGAATTACCTGAAGATCAAAGAAAATACAGTGTCGCTAAAGATTATACTCAACCTTTTGTTGCTTATGACAGTATATTAAAAGAAAACAAATTCTTTACAACATATGAGGAGTTTGCAGTAGCAAACTCGGCAGAACCTAGTCGATATAAAGATAAAAAAGATATGACTAAGGAGTGGAAAAAAGTAATTAACTTAAATACTAAAAAGGTAGAATATGTAGAATCACAAAAACTAAATCCAAGTGTACATGTTCCAGCAGATAGTATTGATTACATCGAAGTCATGGACACAAAAAATCAAAATAAACTTGTATATCATCCAAAAAATATACCTTTGGACACAGAAAGATATGTGCCAAAACAAGAGCCTGTTAATCTGTTTAAGGATTTTGTCATGGGTAGTTTTACACATCCAGCAACAGGTGAATATGGTAATTGGCAAATGAAAGAACTTAAAGACGGCACTTACCTTATACCTTCATTGAACAGTGATGGTGATATTATTTTACAAGCTAACGGTCAGCCTGTATGGACTACAATAGGCACAGGTTTAGGTGACTTGACAGTCAATCAAAAAGTGGCCATGACCGCAGAAGATGTCTTACCAAGAAAAGCTTTAACAGAAATGTTTGCAAGTATTCAGCTTTACGATAGAAATATTAACAGTATTGATAGAGTCATATCAAACTTATTAGAAGATCCCTCATTAGCTGGTTTCCCTGGTTTACTACAAGATTTGAAACAAAGAGGTCTGGGTATGATGACCGATTTATTTGCAGCCGAAGATCAATTAGCTTTATTTCAAGAAACAATTAAAGATGTTAAAAATAGTTTTGCTGATGGTCTGATTGAAACTGCTGAAGGATCAGGAGTATTTACAGACGTAAATGCTATATTTGATCCTAATGATCCAGCATCACAGCAATTTTGGGGTGAGTTTAAACCTGAACTGGCAGAAAACAGAGTGCGTGTTAATGGTATTGCTTATGCTCTGGCTCGAGCGAGAAAAGATTCTGGTCGTTTGAACTTGGACGACATCGCAAGAGCTTACGAAAGCTTAAAAATAACAGGTTTAATTGACTCAAAATCAATTATATCTGCGTTAGCGACAGTAAGAGAAGAATTAAGACTCGCTAACAATGATTTGAAAGTTTTATATAAAATGAATAAAGGGCAGTTTCCAGATGGTTATGTGACTTCTGGTGAAATAAATCCACAAAATATGCCTAAAGCTGTGTATGATAGTGAAACAAATACTTTTACAGATATAACCTTACCTGTGGAGGTTAATTAATTATGGCTGAATTTGAATATAACTCTAAATATACAGCTCCTATAAAAGAAGAGTATAAACAGTGGTTGAAGAAAAATCACCCAGGTGAATACTATGATAAGTTTGGAGGTAAAAAACCTTTTAACAGACTGTCGAAGTTTGGCAAAATTAGTAAAGTTGGTGGTTACGTTGGATTAGCATCAATGATGTATGAGTTTGCAAAAGAAGTTTTGGATGTAACAGGTGACATACCTAACGATATGGATGAAAGAGAACAAATAAGAAGAGAAATGATAATGAGTAATATACCTAAAATAGTTATTGATGAGCAAGGTAATTCAACTCTACAACACCCAGATCCTAAAGACCTGAAAGATCATTTACCCTACAAAAAATATTTAAGTAATATTCCTAATGTGCCAGGCTCTGGTGATGAAGTGGAGGGGGTTGATTTTGTGTGGGTAGATCCTTATCAAGAAATGTTTCCTATTAGCACTGATGGATATGAATTAAGTCAATTTGGCTGGACTAAGAAGGTAGACAAAACATTTTTACAAAATCAAGCTGATATTACAATGAGAGATCTAAGAGCAGTTTCAAGTGTTATACCGCCTGAAATAAAAGAAGTAGGTAAGAATGTAGTATCTTTAGTTACAGGTAAACCAGAAATAATGGAGAAGAAATAATGGCTGAACAAGGTGTATTTAGTTTAAAGCAAAGCTATCCTACAATGAATATACAAAACACATTTGGTATACCAGCAGATGTGTTAGTAAATATTTTTGGTGAAAATGATATTAAAATACAAGTTCCTGACATTAATAATTTTCTAAATCCCGATCAAGTAGGAACGCAGAAATTTGAAGACGATAAAAAATTGTTGTTGAACCTAATCAACAACATAAGAAAACAAAACAATATTAGTGAACAACCTGTTGAAACCTACAGTGAAGATCAAATTGCAGAAATAAAAGCATTAAAACAAGCACAATTAGAACAAGAACAGTATAGAGCATATGTAGAAGATCCTTTACGTGAAAAAAACAGAGTGTGGAGAGAAAAATTAGAAGCCGATAAAAGAAACTGGGCAACCTTTTTACCTAAAGATTTTACTTTTGGTATAGGAGGTCAAGGCAGAGAAGATCTTGAATTAGGTGTAGACGAAGTTCTTAACTATTTTGGTGATAGTTTTATGGGTTTACAAAACACTACCATGAGATTTTATCCTGAGGTAAACAAACAAAATGTTAGTATAGCAGGTGATTTTTTAAGTTTACTGCCTTTATA
>Ga0098060_1000994_pt1 | contig 11842 bp, 19 predicted proteins | sample 21_taG_FD_77063 | JGI IMG/M metagenome (GOLD analysis project Ga0098060, IMG submission 77063) | Marine viral communities from the Subarctic Pacific Ocean - 21_ETSP_OMZ_AT15319 metaG | ecosystem: Environmental > Aquatic > Marine > Oceanic | place: Pacific Ocean | collected 2015-01-19 | reverse complement strand
CCTGCTTTCATCAAATCGAAGAAGCACTTGATAGAATTACTTGATTTCTATGGTAGATTTCACACATGGGTAAGTGAGAAGCACTACGAAGTGGAAGAAGAGTGGGATTTCCTAGAAGGTGTAAGGGAAGGCCATGAAGTGATTGAAGAACGGGAAACTGCTATCTCAACGAACAACCATCTTAGGCATAAGCAAGTGTTAGATAAGGTGTATAAGTTAGGAGATGAAGATACTAAGGCTTTGATTGATGAAGTATGGGTTTCCTATAACAAAGAGAGTGATGTTGAATGAGTGAGAGACACAAGTGGGCTAAGTATGAAATGGACAATGAAGAAAGAGAATGGTATAACCCAAGATTTGGTGGCAACCTGAAAGAGTTCATCAGGAGAATGGTTGAGGATGAGGGCTTTGCTATCGAGGCTTTGTTCCCATTACCTGCTGGAAGAAGCATTCGTTTACTTCGGTCTGAAGAGAACGTTATTGGTATACAATTGCATGACTACGAAGAAATGGCTTACCAAGCATTAAACCTTGAGCATACTAACATAGACTTCTCCAAAGGTGATAACTCACAGACCATTTCTGTAATGATGACAGGTGATGTGTGGTGTGATGTGATACCGATTAACGATTGGTCGTTCAAACATGAACAAGAAGATGTTGTAAACAAGATAGTGCAATCTATGAGAGATGAGATAATGGGGGATGACGCATGAATATGGTAGACACAATACCAATAGTGTTGGTAGTAGGAGTATTTACATTGTTCATCGGCAACTTAGTGTTGAGATATTACATGGCTTACAAGGAAATTACAGGAGTGATGAGAAAATGATTTCTTTTATAAAGGTTTTAGATTTGAAACTATTAAAAGGAGATGAAAAATAATGAATATATTTGTATTAGATGATGACCCAATAATAGCAGCACAAATGATGGACTGCGTTAGAGTGCCAAAAATGGTAACGGAGACAGCACAGATGATGGCATCAGCCCTGCGTAGACATGGTGCTACTGATGAGATGTTTATTGGTCTTGGTATCTTAACTAAGGCTGGAAAGCCCTACAAAGGTGGCTACGCACATCACCCATGCACAGTATGGGCTGGTGATACACACCCTAACTTTTCTTGGTTAGCGATACATGGCATTGGTTTAATCAGCGAATACAGAAAGCGATTCGGTAAAGAACATGCTTGCGCTAAACCTATAATCAGGATGGAAGGGCTTGGTCGAGTATTAATACTCAAACCAAGTGATGACATTTTGGAACACATCACAGGTGGGGTAAGAACACCATTTGCACAGGCTATGCCTGATGAATACAAAGATGATGATGCAGTCAAAGCATACCGAGCCTACTACCACAGCAAAGCATACAGTAAAGGCGGTGTGCATTACAGACACACAAGCCCGCCTGATTGGTGGATGGGGGTGAGTGCATGAGTAAAAAAGATTCAGCGAATAATGCTAGAAAATATGTTGAAGAGAGATACCACAAAGGAGAATATTCTGTTGAATGGATATTAGACCAATGGGAAAAATCAATGAGAGCCATCCAAAGAGCAGATAGATTCTACAGAAAGTTTGAGAGATACATTGACCCTATTGACTTAGGTGTTGAGGGGTTAAGTAAATCTGTGCGTTTTGATTATGACTTCAATTTCTCTACTGTGATGTATGACATACTAACGGAGAAAGATGTGATGCCTGAATACATGTGGCTATGGCAACAAAAGGAGAGTGAGCAAAATGAGTGATAAAAGAATACACTTGTGGGGGAGATACTTGGGTACTCCTCTTGGAGAATGGGAACATTTAGATACGGCTGATGAACATAACACGAAGGACTTTCTCATGCAAAACTACCGCATGGCGTATGGTTCTGATTGGGTACTTGTGTGGAAGGACACAGCGGAGTGAAAGATGATAGTGATTGACGCTTATAGGTGTAGACTTTCACCCATTATAAAGCGTACATGTCTCAAGATTCTTTTATAAAGGTTTTAGATTTGAGACTATTAAGAAAGTCAATAAAAAAGAGAGAGTGAATAAAGTGAATAAGGAAAGAATAACGATAGCAACAACAACAGGCATAACGACGATTGCAATAGATAGCATATGTGCTTACACATATGTTACACCTGAATGTGTACAAATACACTTGAAGTCAGGTACAATATTTACCACATCTGACTTTGATAAAGTGAGAGACACACTAGAAGTGGTGAAGGAAGTGGAACAATGAGTGAAGATATAGAAAAAGAAACAATGACAGCAAAGAATTGGAATAAATGTTACAGGTTAGATGAACATGACGGAAATGAAATTGCATATTCATCCTATGAAGGTGAATACAATATTAAATACTATCCTGAAAGGTTTACCACTAAAAAGAAACTGAATTACAGCATTGGTGTGTGGAAAGAGAATGAGAATAAGATGTGGATGCTTACGTCAATAGGTTATGATACACCACATGCAGATATAATGAAAATAATCGAAAGTGACAAACCTCTTAGAACCTTAACAAAGTTGTTTGGTAGAAAAACTCAATACTATGATTTAGTTGAAAGGAAAAAGAAAACATGTTCTGTATATAATGAAGATACTATGACACCATTAAGGCATGTATCTTACGCTAAAGTAAAATATACTCTAAGGTTTTTTAGAATGAGAGCAAATCTTGAGCCAAATGATAATTTTGATGGTATGAAGTTAGTTTTATTGGCTGATTGTGTGAATCATGCTGAAAACGATAGCCCTACTGAAATAGATAGAGCATGTCAAGCAATTGTAAAAATAATACATGTCTTTGGGGATGCTTCACAATATCTAACTGTGAAAGATGATAACACGATTACCATATCTCTTACTAGAACAGGTACAGTAGTAACAACAATTAACATGAAAGATAATTACAAAGAGATTGGTATGTTAGAAGGTGGAGAGGAAAACATGAGAGAAAAAGAAAACATGATAATAAAAGGAGTGATATAAAATGGGTAAAGCAGAAAGACAAGGATATACAAGTTGGGATAATTTATTGAAAACAGGCGCAGTTGGTGATGATGTACTATGGACTGATGATGAAATCTATCGTAGTTGTACTCTAGGAGAATTAAAAGATACAATAGGTACAGCGTTTCCAATAGACTTAGCAGTTGCATACACACTAGGTTCTGTGGGTAGGGATAGAGGATTAACTGTTGATGATATGGTGAATGATTACACAAGGAGAGCAACTATACTAATGAATGGAAAAGTAGGTTATGGACAAATGCCTATCCCTGAAGCAGAATCTTGTGGACATGACTTGGTTGATGCAATTGTTCATCTATTTCCACAATTAACGCCAAAAGAATCACATCATTACTCAGATGAGAATAAACTAAGGTTTTCTAATGGTAGTAATACTCTAAAAAATCAATTTACTAGCACAGCATGGGAAGAAGAACACGGAGAAGTACCTGAAGAAGTGATGGCACTAACAAGTTTTAGGTTAGATAGAATACAATCAAACAACCACCGTTTTAATGTGTATGAAACACTGTTTAGTGATACTTTCAAACCGTTACTAGACTATCTTATAAGTTGTGGGTGTGATACACTCGGTGTAGGTCGAACTGGAATCGATATGATATCGTACAACACAAAAGGTGAGTGTGGGTTTACTGATGAAGATGTAGATGAAGGTGGAAATAGAAAAGTCTGTTCTCACCACTCCCCTACCTATGAAACAAATTGGTGGTTGTTGAAGGATAGAAGTAGTGAAGTTGGTGGTGTTAGACAGATTTGGACAACAGGTAAAGGTAACACAACAAAGAATGGTTATCACAATAATCAGTTCAGGTATAGTAAGTTGCTTAATGACTTACATGATGGTTGGTATAATGAAAATTGCTTAGTGGTGAGTGAAGATGTGATTAGATTCTCTACGGTAGCAAGACGACTTGTGAACAATTTAGATGATAAACTTGTCAAGCAACAGATAAGAAAATCACTTAACAGAATGAAGAATTGGTCGGGTAGAAACCTACTTTCAATAGATTTGGATGGTAGACCAAAGAGAGGTATACACACAAAGTATAGTTGGTCTAATTGGCAGTGGTTAGAAAATGTACACACTATGGCTAAGTATACTAACAGTAAGAATAGAAAGATTGGTGATAGAGTCTGTACCAAATGTTATTCATCAGGTCATACTGATGAACAAGGTAATGGCACTTGTCAAGATACTTGTAATGAAGGTTGGTTATATGACAAATACGGTACATACTACATTCACGGTAATGAAATATCAAAGTATCGTTGGCTTCCTATAATGGGTAATGCGGATGATGTGGAAAAACCACACTTGTATTGTTTTGACTCTTGGCCTCATTTGAATATGGTTTATACAACAGCACAAGAATTGATATTTGCTAGAAAAACATTTGCAGCAGCATCCAACAGATTGAATGGAATGAAAATCAACGCTGATTGGGATGAGAGTGAGGGTGCAAGGTCTGATATAACTGATGATGATATGAAAGGAATGGGATTCAGAATAGATAAGATAGTACCTAGAAACTATGAATGGGTTGCTTTACCTGCTGAAATACACCCTGAAGAGTTTAGTACAGCATGGGATTTATACAAAGGTGCATTCAACGGTAGCCCTGAGTTCTTTGAAGAGTTTGCAGGTTTGTTTGTAGACGGTGATTCGTTTACAATATACAGGCTTGGTGGAGACTCATACAAATACAAACACTTGAGTTCCCCTGATGTAATTAATGTTGATGAAGAAACAACAGAGGTGATAATTAATGAATGAAGCGTTTATGGAGAAGTTGAATGATAAGGTTAGAGAAATGTATGAGTTTCTGAATGAGCAGCCTAGAGAGTTGCCACCAAGAACAGCAGATTACATAGAAGGTGTGAGAGCATTACAGGCTTTGATGTCGTCTTTACATAGAGATGAGAAGCACTTACACAATGGTTGGTATGTTTCATCAAGAGTGTTAAAACAATCTTGTTATGATAATGATACTTATACATTACTTGCACATGAATTATCAGAACAGACAGGTGTACCTTTCTTTATAACTAATTCAATTAGTTACCAAATTAATGATGACCCATCACAAATGAAATGGACTCTAAATGGTATGTTACCACCAATAGCACAAGAAAAATCCACACATACACTAACCATGATTGCTTATGGTGGGGTCAAAGAAGGATGGTGGGGTCTAGATGAAGTAGACATTCCACCACATCACTTTGATGAACTCGACCTAGAAATTGGTGGGCCTAGTGTATGGGTGTTAGGAGATGACTATGAAATGTTACAAGGAGATGAATGAAATGCAAGATGAAGAAGAAAATGTAAATGATATGATGAATGATATGTTGAATGATATAATGCAAGGGTTATGGGATGATGTCGCTAATGAAAGTGCAGAAGTGGTGGAAGCCATCAAGACTAACAAAAGCGATTACGGCACTCTAACGCCTGATAGAAAAGCAAAGGTCAAATCTCAGAAGGCTCTCAGTCTAATCAAGGATAGACTGAAGAATAGTGTTTACCCTAGTTTACCGATTGAGTTATTGTTGTTGGAAGATGACGATGCTATTGCAGCAGCAGCACTTACTTACATAGAAGATAAGTTAGTCAATGAGTATGCTTTCATACGTGCTTGTCCTGAAGTTGCTAGACACGGTGTGATTGAATCCATCAAAGTTAGTAAAGAAACATACATGGATGAATGGAGAAGGCTTGCTAAGATAATGAAAGAGCAAGACCCTAATGGATGTATGTTACTACAACCTTTCATTGATGCTACATCAAGTATGGTGCTTGCACCTAATCAGTATGCTGTTGTTGGTGAAGGACATGATGGGGTTACTGCTTCACATGGTAGACAACTATACTTTGCTTTGAAGCCTAGAGATGCAGATGCTAATGTGGCAGAATACTTTGAAGGTTTGGGTCAAGTGGAGAAGGATAACTATGAGTTAGAGTTTGTGTTTGATAGAGGTGAGAAATGGTTGACATGGACTGAGGCTTACATGCACTCAAACATCTATCTAACACAAGTGAGAGGTGCGCCAGCACATGCACCCATGATGCCATCGTTTGAATATCAAGCCATAAGAAACGGTGAAGAAGTAACACTTCTTTCAGACATTATAGGTTCTGTGCCAAAAGGAAAAGTTGAGGTCAAACAAGTATGGGTGGCTGAAGGATTGGAAGATGTGCCGTGGTTAGAAGCCAACATCACAAGAGAACTATGCCCTGAAGGATTTGTTATATCACACCCTGAAGGCTCTTTCTTATCTCACATATTTGCTCATGCAAGAGGACATGACATACCTTACATCGTAGGAAGTCCTGAGATTGGAGAGACATGGGTTGAAGGTTCAGCAGGTAATGTTGCTAAGGAAGAAGGTGTTGGGATTATACCAAAACCATACAATCCTTACCATGAGTCTATGCGACAAGCATTCTATGTTGGATTACAAATGTCTCAGACTAGGTATCAAAGACAACATGGTTGGTTCTCTCACTTCTTCCACATGTGGAATGGAATGAATATTAACGGCACTAATTGTGCTGTGTTAGCAGGTGCGTTTGCAGGTTGGGTTGTGAAAGCAGCCATGTCAGTATGTCTTGGAGAGTTGAGGCACATTTACATCAATCCTACCATCGCACAAAACGGTTACATCGAAGTTCCCGCTGTGTTACATCTGTTGTGTGGCGACCACTTTGAAGGATTCAGTTTGAAGAACAGGCAACATTACTTTGCTAGTGTGGAGAATCAGAATCCATCATATTCTGATATGAAGGCCGCACTTGAATGGTGTGCTAAATATTTCAATGATGATAACATAAAATGGAAGAATGGTTTTGGTGGAAAGAATTGGAATGAGTGTGCTTTGAAGGCTGCTGAAGTAGCAGGTATCATAGATACTTTTGTGAATGATATGAGTGAAGAGAATCTTAAAGCAGTATCATTAGCAGTTAATTCCTGTGAAACATGGCAACACAATAATGGTAGTTTGTTCAACAAGTTCCTACATGGAACAGCATTAGACTATGGAACAGGTGCTTTCCCACATGATAAGAGGTCATTGGCTTCTATGATGAGAACATGGGAACTAGCAGAAAAGATGTTCACCGAGGACAATGAAGGATTGAAAGATACATCATGTGATTGGGGAGAGTTGTTTGGTTTCTTGAAGGGAAAGAACCCTGCTTATTGGAGAAACAACTTCATGGGTAGTTCGTTTGAAGTACCTGAGTATCTGAGAGATGTGGTAAAGAAACTACCACAGGATGCTAGACACATACCTAGTAAGTATTCTAATGGTAAAACACCTGCATTCATACCTTGTGGTTCTGATGAGTGTGCTGTGTGTAAGGAGTTGGATATAGTTATCTTGGCTAATGCAATCGGTGGTTTTGATTACACAAGTATGTTCTTTAATCCTGTATCACCATCTGTGTTCTTACCACTACCTGAGGGTAAATCTTCTCAGTTAACATATCATGTATGTGGTATGATACAGAATAAAAAGTATGATGAAATAGATGCTCAGATGTTTGTTAATGCTTGGAATGGTATGGAGAAGAATGACCCAATGTTTGATGTGTTGGTGGCTATGATGAAAAAGATGTTGAAGATACAAGCGGTGAAAGGAAAAGATACTGAATGGATGGTAGACTTTAATGAATTGAATAAGGATGGTGATGAGTGATGGTTAGTAAGATGAGTTGTCATACAGGAAACCCACTTGTGTTTGAGGCACAAGGAATCAAAGTGTATGCAGGTGGTACATCTAGGCAAGGTGCATGGACAAGAATGAAGCCTTATCCTGATGTAGCAATTGGGCCTGTTGATGTTATGCCTATGAAGATAAAGAGAGATGTATTGCCTGATGGTTGGACTTGTAGTGATAAGATTGACACAGGAAAAATACCACACATGATAGGTATTGATTGGCCTGACTTTAGCATACCCGCTAACTTAGGTAAGGACTTTTGGATAGCGTTGGTTGATGATTTCAAATCTAATGATGTAAAGACTGTGTCTACATCATGTATGGGTGGACACGGTAGAACAGGTGTGCAGTTAGCCATACTTGCTCACTTGTTGATACCCACAAAAGACCAAACTTGGAAGGACGTAGCCGAGTTGGTCAATTACATCAGAGATAGTTATTGCACACATGCAGTAGAGAACTTTGCTCAACAACAATATATTGCAGATATGATTGACATACCTATTGGAGATACTTTGTTTGTTCAATCTAATAGCAAAATTATGTGGGATGATGTTTCTATGCAAAGCATCTATGATGAATTAGATGAGAAAAAGAAGAAGAAAGGTAAGAGTCGAAAGAGGGAGAGAAAGGCTATTGATGGTGTGGAGTTTAAGAAAGGTGGTAAGCAATCTACCTTAGGTGCTTATATTAATCAGAGTAAACCAAAAGATGATTGCGTTCAAAGGGGTTATGTTTTGTGTGATATGTTAGAAGCACATGATGAGTATAATAGATTCATATGGTTTGAAAATAAGATGTATCATGAGAATGTTGAGGTATTAGAAGAAATATTTGGTACGTTATCACCCATACATGACATCAATGATTACAAGAAAGAAGGTTTGTGTGTTTCATGTGGACAAGAATATATGATATTAGAAATGCATCATAATGAATGTAAGTATTGTATAGCAAAAGATTTGGGAATAAAATTAGATTATGAAAAACGAAAGATTCTAGGGAAGTCAACCACTTTCATAGAGGTAATAGAAGAAGGTGGAAGTGTCACTATGAAACCACTTAGTGATACGGATTACTTTAAGGAACAATGGGAAATGATTGGCCCATTTCTTAAAGATAGTGGTAAAAAAGGAAGTGAAAAAGAATGGAAGATGATAAAATGAATAGAATGCAAGTGAAATGTAACTACGATAGTGGTATGATGCACATACAAGTTGTGTGTGATACTCAATCTGAGTTAAGTAATAGGAAGTATGGGTATACTGATAGAATACCTTGTGAAAATAAAGTGAGTCAATACTTACGTTCACAAGACCCTGAGTTTGAATCAGCAGCGAATACAGGTAAGAACTATGTGGGTATGTCAGCCTTAGTTTATCCTGAACATACTATTGGTGGACAACCTAGTGTGCAGTTGTTGATACATGGTTCTGAATATAACCATCCACAAGGTATGGTGTGTTCAGTTGCTATGAGTAAGAAAGATGTTATTGATTTAGTGAAGTATCTAAGAAGTGTTGATATGTTAGTTGAACAACAAGGTCTACCTATTACACCTATGGAGGGAGAAGAATGAGCAACATGGGTTATGTTAGGTTTGAGAATACGTTAGAAGATTTGGAAGATTGTTTTGAAAATTGGGAAGGTGAGAAGAGTGAATCCGAAGAGGTGTTTAGAAAACGGTTGTTGGAACTCTGTATAAAAATAGTGTCTTGGTATGACTATGGAGATGAAGAAGAATGATTGACACAGACAAATACAAAGGACACACACCTGCCGACCAGTGGACTACTTACAAGATGGGTGCAGATAATCCACACCATGCGGTGAGATTCGGAGAGCAAGGACTTGACCTTGAGTTGAAGTTTGGTGCAGACGCACGACTCATAGCAGACGCACCACTTCTCTTAGCAGAAGTCTTGCGGTTGCGTGAGCAAGTGGCAGATTTACAAGATACTATTGATTGTCTACGTGAGTTTTGCCATAAAGAAGGCTACGACACATACAATTGGGAAGTAAAGTACATACCAACAGATAAGGTGATTGAATGAGTGAAGAAGATGATGTTATGAGAGCAGACATGGAATCATGGTTGAATTATATGAATGAAGAAGGGGGCGAGGAAGAATGAATCTAGTTGATGTGATACCTACTGTAATAGTAATTGGGATATTTTCTATCCTTATAGGTCACCTGTTATTTGAATCGTTCATATACTCTCGCACCCGTATGAATTGATGATAGTCGTTGTTTGCGATTATATGAGAGTGATTAGAACATTGACTATATAAACCGAGATTGAATGAAAGAGTGGTAACTATGACAAATAAGAATTGGATTAACTTTGCTAGGTACAGTTCCCCACCAATAGGTAAGGGAAGGATGTATCAGTGTGAACTGAATAAACAAGAAGGCGAATTGATATTGAGTATAGACCTAGATGGTACTAGATTTGAAGGTAAACTATACGATATAGGTATGATATTAAGAAAACAGGAGGAAGAAGAATGAGAGTAAGACCATTGAATGATTTCAAGTTGCTAGGCACAGGAATACATGTGTCTAAGGATAAAATATACAACGCATTTCACGCCACTAACCAACCGAATTGGGAAAGTAGAGGGCTTGTGTTCATCATAAATGCAGAAGGTGACACTACTGAGTTAGGTTTCTTACTCGACTCAACAGACTACGAGGTGGTTGAATGAGTTACGCATACGAACCTAGTCCTAAACCTACATGGTGGAAGGAACTAACAGAGAAAGAACAGATAGAGTGGTATAATGGTTACATAAAAGCACTAAAGAATGTGATTATTTACGGTAGTGACAGCGTAAATACTGACCTTGAACAAGCGAGAAGAGAACTATTCCTTTTGTCGGGTAAGTATGAAAGAAATGCCGATAAAGAAATCACAATGTTAGATGTGATTATGAAAATGAGTGGAAATATCATAAGATATGAAAAGGAGGAAGAAGAATGAATACGAAAGGAAAAGCACCAAGAGGAAGAAACTGGGATAATTTACAAGAAGAGTTCATTTATGAACTAGCAGAAACTAGAATGGCAAATGGGGAAATGATGAGCCTATCGGCAATAACAATGTTTTACAATGAAGAGTTTAATGGTAAGTATGACAATTGGATTGAGCGGCCTCCTAGTGCTATTGCTTCTAGGTTAAATAAAGTACGTGCTAGAAAGAAAGATGAAATGTTGAGAGAAAAACGTAGACAGGCGCTAGTAAATCAAAGAGAAAATTATCAGCGTGAAATAAAGGAGACAGTTGAAGAAATAACTCCCGAAAATAAACACATAACATTAGATGCACACAAAAGATTACTAAAATCTGAACGTCATATAAAGGGTGCAGAAACTAAAAGAGAGTTAGCAAAGACTCATCTAAACTTAGGTAAAACATGGTCGATGGATGACAAGATATACTTGTATGAAAATTGGGATGTTGATGGAATATTTGGTGCAACCACCATTTCTAACCATGCACAAGAGGTAGCAGATACTCTCAGTAGGACTCTTGATTCTTGTCGCACTAAACATTACGTTCTATCGAGAGATAAAAAGTTCTTGAAGAGGTACGAAGAGATGTATGGTATTCGTAAAGATGGTGCTTTTGAGAAGTATATGGAAGAGAAAAATGAAGTGAAAACTCTTGAAGATATTGTAGAATACCGAGGCTTCACTGCACTCTTCTTCCGTCTATATACATGGTCTAAGAATAGGAAAGACCGTAAGAGGATGAAGAAAGAACTAAAGAGACAGGCTCAAGAAAAATACAGAAGATATGTGGAGGACTTAGAATGAAAGAGGACTTTTTTCAGAAGGCTAAAAAGGATGCAGAGCGAAGATTGAAGATTATGCGTTTCATTAAATGGGCTGAAGAAAACCAACCAACACAACTAAACAACTTAAGAGAAGCATACAGAAGATATAAGGAGGACTTAGAATGATTGATACAGACAAATACGGAAACATAACACCGGAGAGATGGACAGTAGATGAAGAAGACCCATGCCGTGTGATGGATGTACAGGAATGCACCATCGCAAGGACTGACT
>Ga0098060_1000991_pt1 | contig 11848 bp, 11 predicted proteins | sample 21_taG_FD_77063 | JGI IMG/M metagenome (GOLD analysis project Ga0098060, IMG submission 77063) | Marine viral communities from the Subarctic Pacific Ocean - 21_ETSP_OMZ_AT15319 metaG | ecosystem: Environmental > Aquatic > Marine > Oceanic | place: Pacific Ocean | collected 2015-01-19 | reverse complement strand
GAGAAATAAATATATTGTGATCAAGTCACTTAGGAAATATGACTGCTGTGCAAAAGATTATATCTCCGAATCTCTGTTTAACAACAGATACATAATGAAGCTCTTAGTGGAAAATGATGGGCTTTTGCTCAAAAATGCGCCCCCAGAACTTAGAGAAGATCTTAGTATCGTAATGGCCGCTGTGGGTAATACTGGGGAAGCCATGAAGTTTGTGGCACCACATTTAATGGATAACACTGAAGTTGTTATGAGAGCAGTCAAAACAAAATGTAACATAGATCGCATATCCGATAGGCTAAAGGACAACAAAGACGTTGCTAGGCTGGCTGTAAAAAGCAAGGGCGATAACTATTGGCACTTATCGGAAAGGTTGAAAAACGACCGAGAAATAATAGAACTCGCGGTGAGCTCTGACCCTCATATAATAAAGCATATGTGTCCATCTTTTAGAAAAGATGTGGAGATAGCCAAGTTAGCTGTGGAAAAATGGGGCTACATTATAACGTACTTCGACGAGGAGTTGTTGGATAATGAAGATGTGATCGCGGCAGTACTGAAAAATAATGGCAAGATGTTAAAATATGCTTCCCCTCGTCTTAGAGACGATGAGTATATGCTCAAGATAGCTTTGGATAATCACTGGGACGCCATAAAATATGCGTCTCAAAGGTTGAAATCTGTACTTGACGATATTTCCGCCGACAGTACCTTAAGTTACTCCCGGCGACTTTATCTCTATATTCAAGGAAATATGGTTAAGTCTGCTAAGAAATAGAACCTGTCTAAAAAACCCGCACGGTTTTTAAGCCCGAATATCCGTAATTTGGGCCTCATGAACTATTGCTAGTAAAATATATTTCGAACGGAGTCTGCTGTATCCTGCTATATTCAGACTTCTTTTTCATCCATACCTGTTTTGGTGTCGTCTCTATTTAGAGGGACTTTGTCTTCCATCTTATCCATATTGACGTTTCCGCGCTTAGTTAAACGAGGGGCTGCGTCCTTTGTAAGAATGAGGTTGGAGAAGACGGCAGCATGTCCTCCGATGGATATCTTAGGATCGTAGAAAAGATCGTACCCCTCGCAATGCATGGTGTATCCGCGGCCTACGTGTCCTGATTTTCTGGTGCCGTACAAGATTCTGTCGGTATACATAGGTATCGCGTTATCGTTGTAACACTCAGTTTTCATGGAAGAAGATGGAGAGGTGTCTCTTATGCCGTTGTAGGAGCATGTGTCTCTGCTTTTGAGGAGACTGGATGGAGGAAATGTGGGAACCCCGTTAACGCCTTCACTGTACTCAAAAATATCTTCCTCGAATGGGTATCCATGGATCATATTGGACAACTCATCCTTGTTTGCAAGCTCACTGTACCCGCCTCTAGATATTAGATCCATTATACTTGCTCTTGGGACGACATTCTTCTCCGAGTCAACGATGAGTGAGTTCATATTACCCATAATGACAACATTCTCTACAGAGAATCCCCTTGTGTTGTTAGGGACTCTAACAAAGTGGTTGAGGAAGGAGTTCATACAAATCTCCTTTTGTCTTAATTGTGTTTGTCTTGCATTTTTCTTTTGTCCTTCGGACCCTTCGATTGTTCCACCAATTGGGAAATGGAAGCTTATCGCACAGATAGACCCATAGATACTACTGAATATGTAAGTCCCGATAGCTCCCTGTCTTGAGTTAGACACGTCGCAGAAAACCTTGAACTGATTATCCACTCCATTTCTGAGGTGGGTTTTCTTAGCGGCCCTTGTGATAATTGCTTCTCCTTGTTTAAAGGTGTCGGCCACATCCAAGTGAACATATGTTGACACTCTAAGATATCCTTTTCTATCCATCATGTTGTGTCCACCAGCCTGTTTCTCTCCTATGTCCAATTTCGCTCTCTTTAGTAAAGTATAACCCTGTGGTTTGAGGTAATCTGGTAAAACATTGTTGTGCAAGTACGATCTATCAGAGGCCTCATCGACGGTTGTTATGAAGATAACATCTGCCCGCTCTCCTTTCATATTGAGGAGATCGAAAGTATGTTTCATGACTTCTGAGCCGATGTACTCGCAGTTACCCTCGTACTTTTTGCGAATATTTTGGAGACCAAATCGGCTGACATTTCTTGGCTCATTTATGTTGCTGCAGACAGAAACACCGCCCATGCTCCACTCAAGCGCAGCTATTCTAAGATCTTTTGGCAAATCTCTACCTCGTTCCATTTAAGCGCCCGAATTTTATTTTATATTCGACACGTTGCGAACGCGGGTTTGTTTGTGCAACTATACAATATATCCTTCTATATATTTTATCACACCCTTACCTTATACGGCCTATCCGACATTTAGATATCTCTGGGTCCAATTATGTATATTTTAAGTCCTTCTAATCTGAGGTTCTATTTTCGTGAAGTTTTATTCGGTACTTCAATGACTCAATCTGTTCTTTATTGAGACGTTCCCCGTTGAAGAACCATTGCTTTCTACCATTCTTGAAGATAACAGCGGGGCCCATATCGTTATGTAACTTTCCGTTGACATACCATTTTCTTATCCCATTTGATGAAATAATGGCTGGGCCATGTTCATTGTGTCTTATACCATTAACATACCATTCTTTGGTGCCATCTGTGCGTGTGATGGCCGGACCATCATTATTGTGTCTGATACCATTCATATACCATTCTTCGGTACCATCTGCGCGTGTAATGGCTGGACCACCTACTCTGTGAAGTAACCCAAGCCAGTACCATTCTTCGGTACCATCTGCGTAAATAACGGCCGGCCCGTTGGCCCTATGTCTCAATCCATCTTTTGTCCATTCTTTCTCTATCTCATCTTGTTGTCCATCAAAACTACTTTCGTACCCGTCATCGTATTCGTCATCGTACCCGTCATCGTATTCGTCATCGTATCCGCCATCATATCCGCCATATGGCGCGCTCTCGTCATCACTTGAGCCATAGTCAATCTCTTCATCGTGCTCAGGATCGTACACGCCATCGTGCTCAGGATCGTACTCGATGCCGTACTCAGGTCTGCGTGATAGCATTTTCTGATACTCATGGTCTCTCAGTCCCTCGTCGTAGTCGAACTTATAACCTTCAGAATCTGAGCTGTATTCTGGATTATATGGTTGGAAATATCTTGACATCCCTTTCTTGACATTTTTTTGTTAGCGGTGTGATATCGAAAATCGGAACATCTACACATTAAGATAGAGCAAGGGATATATTGTGAAGGACGAAGACCAAGAAAGTAGTTGCTAGAGATATAACTATTGTGTAAGAAAGTTGTGCCCACGCTCTCGAATATCGCCTTTCGGAACCCTCTTCTCTGAAGAAGGTGGAATCGTAAAAAGTCCTGAAGACGTCGAACCATGCGAGAAGGACTATGAATATCGACCCGCTGATTATGATGGAGATGATCAGGAGCCTCATGTTTTTGTTCTTGTCGCTCACACTTTGTCTGACTGTGGCGCCCTTTTTCCCAGCCTCGGTATTTTCCTTTTCATCGAGAGGAGAGTGAACAGACCTAGTAAAATCTGGATTTCTCTGCAATAAAGTTCCGCTCATAGCACCTTGTGCCGCTGCAGCACTCGCCAAGAACGCGAGAGGCTTTCCGAAGGCATCAAACGACTGCCCTATACTACTTCCAGTGCTTCCACTCATTTACCTAGATTAATATTACGGTGGAGAGCTATGATGGAAAAGTTCACCAACTTAACAACAAGGCTGCGATAAAAGGTCTCTTTGGTGAGGGCGTATGTATTTCGGCAAAGGAGGAGTTCGAAAAGCAGCAGATAATCTGGGAAAGCTTTTACAGTTTGTCGAGGATGGATAAAGGGGGATTTTCAACAAAGGCAAAGAGAGCGCTGACTCTTGTTGAAAAGTATGTAAAGATCAGCAGGCCATTATCGTCATGCAACAGACGGGTGATCATAAATGAACACGAGTATGACTACTCTTTCTCTATGGAGCTCCTCAATGGTGTTCCTATACAAGATTACATAGACATAATAGGCGACAGCGAGGCATTTAACCTGAGCGATGATTACCTAAACTGCGCTGGAGAAGGATTCCAGCCGATGTTACATTTGTCGTCCAACTCCGAAATCCCGTCCAAGTTCTTCACGAACATCTACACACAGAGAATTATACATTGTGGGGACCCTCTCCGCGGCTTTTTCATGTCGTTGGACGAAATAAGATTACTAGAAGGCATCCTCGACAAGTACAACTCTGAACTTACGGTCGAGGACATTGCGCTTATGATGGGATTCATATACGGCTGGATATATTATGCCACCGAAATAATACCAAGAGATATAGAAATAACTCTCGGTGTTTACAACGGAGAAGTAAAGGTGAATGTCCTAGATTTTGGGGCCACTGTGGATATGAGAAATTTGGATACCCTGGAGAGATCCCCTCAGAACTATGACCTATACACCCTCGTGGATAAGTACCCACCTGGCAAGGACCGAGATATGGCAATAGACGAATACACACAGATTCTTCTTGCGCAGGATATATACGCTTATCTAGAAAGAGATATACATGGAGACCACTTTGTGTACATGCTAAATGTGGAGGGATGGGACCTTGCCAAGAAGGCGGCTGGCTATTTGTGATATGTCGCAGAAGAGAGGTCTCCAATAAAAAACCCAGACGGGTTTTTGGGGCGATATTCCGACTTCCACAGTTTGCATAGGGTCTCCGTCGGTACCCCACATATATAGTATCAATATAAAATTTACCTCATATGCCCAGAGTAGAAGTAATATACAAAGAGGATGTGCATGGACATAGGATCTGTAGAAGGCTTCGCTAGCCTAGTTTCTTCTTTTTCATTTGCGGGGGCCGCATCCCCCAAACACGAATGTGAGATATGTGGGGAGGCGTTTGCTTACCTGGAATCTCTTATATCTCATAGAATGTATAAACACGACAACGGAGAACTTCGTTGCATGCGCTGCTATTGCGAGTCCGAGGAACTTTTTTACACAGAAGACAAGAGAACAAAGGTTTGCAAAACGTGCATAGGCCAGATATCGGCTGGCGATAGATGGGACGATATCATGTCAAGATACCTAGATGACAAACCTTGGGCAAAGGAGTTCTTGGTGGGAGCGAACGAGCCTTTATCTTCCATATTCAGGGGAAGTCCCGCTTTCTCAGACTCCGACCTAAAGAAGTGGTCCACTATGCGTCCCGATAAACTATATCTCGTCCCCCTCGGGAGCCCAACCGGATCCCGATATAATTGTATATGGATAGAATGTGACGAGGAACAGCATTCTCAGTACGACAAGGAGCGCGAAGAAGCCCGCATGATGATGGGCGAAAAGATAATAAGAGAATCCTTTCCAGATAAAGATCTTTATCTCTTGATCGTTAGGTGGAATCCTGACAAGTGCAAAGGAGCTTCCAATAGAGATACAGTAGAGCAAAGGCTCTTGAAGTTGGAGAACACAGTCAAAGGCGCCTTCTTGGATCTTCGCGAAAGCAGAAGAGAGGTAGTTTACCTTTATTATGACTGATATATGACTAATATATGACCGATGTTGTACATATGGCCACAAATATAGTTCGTCTATATTTAAGGATGTTTCATTGCGACATCGTGTGCGCGGAAGCTTTGTTGGATAAATTACCATTAAACACCTTGTACATAAATAATAAGTTGCACTCGCCGGACATGGAGCCCTACTCCGAGACGAGTCAGTTCGATAACATAGGCAAAGATGGGGTCCGTATACCCCCGACTATAACAGTGCTAGAAGGTAAAGATGGTTGCAAAGTCTGGTTCTCGAGCGGCATTTTACACAGGGACGGAGGTCCTGCTGTCTTCGTTCCCAGAAAATCTTCTGGCGCCCATGCTACCGAGATATACTTCAAGCGTGGCATCGTTCACAGGACAGACGGACCTGCTTGGTGTTCAGAGAATGGAGAAAAAAGGTGGTACGTGAACGGCCTCTTACATAGGGAGGATGGACCCGCTATACAAAGCCCTACCGACGGAGACTCTTACTATCTTCGAGGGAAGAAGTTGCCCATGAGAGAATATATAAAGTGGTTCGAGAGCAAATTTTGTAAACCCAAGTCCAGAGAATATAGAACTCTGGCTTCCAATTCTACACCAGAACCCGCCAGGAACCGCAAATAGGCAAAGTCTTATTGTGAATAGATCAGATAGGAATGTACGGCTTATATTTCCAGAAATCCGGACGTATGTCCTTGTTTTTAAGTATGCCAGAAAATATCTCGCAGGCGATATTTTCCTTGTATTTCTTCAGTAGAGATATGAGTATTTTACACGCGTATATGTAGACGTCTGCTCTACATTGGTACCACTCGTTTGCACGGTCCTCGGAGAAACAAGTCCTGTTTGGGAAGAAGTACCAGACTGTCCCTTCCTTGTCATCAAATTCATGAAACACCAGGGAAAGGGAATCGGGTGGTGTCTGCGGAGAACAATGATACTTTAACCTTGTAACTATGGTTCTCGCTTCTTCAAATGCTTCCGGCGACATATCCACTCCCTCTGCTATGGAGAGGAAATTCTTCACTGTAAGATGGCGGCCTATGAGCATGTCGTCGCCGATCATATAATTATAATATCCCTTTATCCCTTACCAAGTCAAAGAAATTGTATCATAAATATGTGGTTATGATACCAAATGAGCCTATCTTCTCCATCATTAGATATTTGCATTAACGACGCTGAAGTTATCGGAGTCCACAGAGATCTCTGTGAACAATATGGCGATTTCTTGAAGGGCATTGCCAAAGTAAATGAGGTGACAAGAACCTACAAATCAGACATTTGGATCCTCTCAGAAGAGGAGGAACAAAGTTCCAATGCTGAGTTTTTGTCCGCCTTGTTCTCCAAGGCTTCGTGTAAAGACTCGAAGAGATGTTTAGTAGTGGTAGCTGGGAGAGATAAGCTTACATGTTTGAGCAAAAGAGAAATATGTAACACGATATATGTTCAAGACTCGGAACTATACTGTTCCTTTTCGGAAAACTTCTTAACTAGCATTTACCAAACAGAGGAAATGAAAAGAGCCTTGGTGCGGATGTCTGTTCACGGGGTCTGTCCGATAATTAGGCGGAAATATTCCGAAGCTAAGTACCTATCCCTTCTATCGGAAGTTATAGATAGCGATGAACCCATGTTGGAGAACAGAACAAACACAAGGACGAAATCGTTAATAGCGCAGCGCCTCGAATACGATATCTTGGGTGTGTTTCCGGCTATAACACATAGGAAGCTTTTCTTCAAGGGTGTCGTCGAAGAGCTTTTGTGGTTTCTAAGGGGATCGACAGACACCAAAGAACTTTCTAAGAGAGGCATAAAATTCTGGGACGCAAACTCCACGCGAGAGTTTCTAGACAACCGCGGCTTGGAAGAATATCCAGTCGGACAACTTGGTAAGTCTTACGGATACCAATGGAGACATGCTGGAGGAAAGTGGTCCCCAGACAACAAACACGAGTCCGGCGTCGACCAGATAAAGACCTTGGTAGAAGGAATAAGAAAAGAGCCCTATTCTAGAAGACATATAATAAGTAATTGGGTCGCATCCGACATAAAAGATATAGCTCTCCCACCATGTCACGTTTTGGCCCAGTTTATCGTCAAAGAAGGCCTTTTGTCTTGTATTTTGATACAGCGGTCCGCAGATCTTGTGCTCGGTGTGCCGTTTAACGTTGCATGCTACACTCTTTTGACTTATTTGGTAGCTTCGGCTTGTGATATTGTCCCTGACAGGCTATATCATATAATGAACGACTGCCATGTGTACGAGAACCATATTAAGCCCATGAAAGAAACACGAATACAAATGTACAAAGCACCGTTCCTGGCCAGTATACCGAAAAATCTAGCTAGCGAGATCTTGGAGAACAAAGACGCCAAGGTTAGCTACAAGGACTTCGATCTAAAGAACTACACTTCGGGATCTGCTATGAAACTAAAGATGGCGGTCTGAGTGCTCCTCGCCTAGATTAAAAAACCCACAATAGGTTTTTCTGCTAAAGTGTGCGGTCATATTAGGCCATATGTCATATGCCAACACCTAGTTAGGTTCTATATTATTATCGGATCTGTACACCTCTCTCGCCAACACACGGCTAGACAAGATGGTACCACTCCCTGATTCTAGCCCGGCATCGCAGATGTACCGATATATGTAAACATAACCTCCCTGAACATTATCATTAAGCGCTGGCAGCTCATCCAGTGTGGTTTTTGTCCCCGCTGTATCAGGCTTCCAAATAACAAATGTAGGGGAGCTAGGGTTAGGATCTTGCACTTTTACAATTGTCTCACTATCAAGGTGTCTTAGATCCACTACAAAAATGCTGCCAAGGGCCGGTACATTATCCACCACAGATAATGTGTTACAAGGCTCGTCTGAATCTGTCCCACATATAAATCCTACCTCACTTCCGCTTATCTCAGAGTAGATATAATACCTGCCAAAATATACCGAGATGGGGGTTCCTGCATCATCTCCGCTATCACTGGGAACTGTCAGAGTAAGAGGGACAACTGAAGTTATAATACCATTTAAGGAAGGCACTATCGGTGGAGGATTTGGGTCTCCGGTGGGTTCAGAGGGTTCAGAGGGTTCAGATACTGGTTCAGATACTGGTTCAGATACTGGCTCAGATACTGGTTCAGATACTGGCTCAGATACTGGTTCAGATACTGGCTCAGATACTGGCTCAGATCCAGGGTCGGGATCTACATCACTTCGTCTTCCTATAAGAAATAGGATAAAATATATCCCTGCAACTATTATAGAAATAACCAGAGATACGGCGGCGACAATTATCCAAACGTCCATTTCATCCCATATTTTTATGATCTAAGATGTGGTATCTGTTCCTGGTTGTCTGTATTCTGCGAAAATAGAAGGGGCGTTGCAGCTTGTGATGTAAGTTAGCACGTCTGATAATGGCATAGCACCTGGTAAGTTGTTGTTGCCAGACACCAAAACCAGGCCGCCATTTACGGCAATAAACTCCAATATTTGTTGGGATATAATTATAGTGGGGTTAGGATGTATTTCTATATCGGCTAGGTTTATCCCGCCGATATACACTATCATCTGAGGTACTGCTATAGGATCCCCTGATATACATGTACCTCCGGATACTGCGCCACTTTTACAATAGAGTAGAGATGGAGTAACCAGCCAGACATAACCCTGGTTAACCATATCTCCTGAATTAGATAATTTCAAAGGATATATATTTCCTGTTATACCCCCTTGACATCCTGGTGGTGTATTCAGAGTACCTTGGTAAGAAAAAGAAGTATCTACATCCAATGAAGTTCCAGTATTTCTGTTCAAGAACTGCAAAAGATTACCAGAAGTCTTTTTGTCGCTGGCCGTTAAGGTGGCGCTCAATCCATTCTTCAGTACTGAAGACAAGTTAATAGAGAGTGCCACGAATATATCGTCTTGGTTTGTAGGATTGCAAACGTCGGTCTGAAACTCATCACTGTAGTATACACAGCTATTCCGCGTTTTGATGTAAACTAGTCTACCGTCACACAAGCCTATATTGTTCGAGCTGCTTGCTGGGGGCATATATTCCTGGACGGATTCTCCGGGGGAATAAGATTGCCCGTCAGAGGATATGCAATTACCTAGTGTTCCAACACATATTTTATTGTATAACTGGGCCACGATCTCATCTTGGTAGTAGCAGGTTATCTCGTCTCCACTTTCAACTGGAGTGAGGCTAGAAAGGGTGTCCGAGTTATAAGTTGGCGATGGTTGCTGGAAACCGAGTGCGATAAAAGATCCAGGAAACCTGTACTTCTCGATAGGACCTTGTGGGGAGCTTGTATCGGGGACCCAAAATGCAGGCGAGATATCGTCGGAATGTTCTCCGTCCCTGACCATTACCCATACACATAGTAAGATAAGAATGAAGAGTGCTAGCGGTAAAAATATCGCGATGAATATGCCTTCTATCATATGTGTTTAGGTGATCATAATCCTGTTGTTTGATCATGTATCCCTCGGCGCATCCGCAAGCAATATATCTTCGGGATATATTCGGGAAATCTGGTTATGTTTATAGCGATTTAATTGCACTTCAAATGTCAGACACAGAGGATGTCTTTTCTCTGGAGCCAATCGTTGGTAGGACAACACAAGAAAGCTGCACTTTTCTGTGTTGTTGTAAGGTACCACTATATAATCTAGTTATCATATTTTATCTTGCAGGGGAAGTTGTAAAGGATCTTACAACAGAAATATCTTTACACAAGGGTGTTAATCGCGTCGTCATAAATGGATTGATGCCCGATAACTTGTACAGATGTGAGTGGAGGAAAGTAACTCTTGTGGATGATTTTTGCTGCAGCGAGAATATCTTATTTGAGTTTAACGTGAGCACAAAGTCTCCATCGATGATATGTGCCGTTTCCTGCGACAACCCCGACCTGGATATTTCATCTAGCTTGTGGAAGAAGATTGCCAACATATCCCCAGATATGTGTGTTCACCTGGGAGATAATATATACGGAGATAGAGTTTTCAGGAGATGTAAGTCTGGTAAGATCCCCATGGTAAAATGCTCTGAAGAATACAGAAAAATATACTGCAAGACATGGAGCCCTTGGGGTAGATTACTAAGAAATACATCCCATATTTGCATCCCAGACGACCACGAAGTATGCGACGGGTATATCGGAAAAGCCATATCGAGCAACAAGAAAGACCGAGATATAACAGATAGGGGCGCTCTCGTATGTTCTGAGTTCCAGATGAACATGAACAAGAGAGAGGAAGATGACTACGCGTACATGGTTCCTATCGACCACGATGCCGTGGCGATAGTTATATCCAGAGTATCGTTTGGAGGAAAGACCGTAGACGAAGCTGTGATTGACAGGATAGAGGAATTCATAATGCCATATGATAAGCAAATACAAAGGCTGTTGCTATTTTTCTCCTTCCCGCCGCTTCCGATTGCACATTCCCGCCTTCACACCTGCATATTTGGAAAGTGGCCTGGCGGTGAAGACGAGATACTAAGATTTTATGGCTGGTGTTTCTCGTGGTTGCGGTCTTCGGCTAACCGCAAAATCATGGTAGTTGGTGGAGATATTCACATGGGCGTGGATTGTAAAATAAGACATCCTAGGGATAACTTGGAATTCCACGTTTATGCATCTGGGCCTATAACCAATCAACCAACCCCTGCAGAATACTCTCAGGCAAAGGCCTTGATGGCCATGAAAACATTTGGTATCTACAATGTAGAATCAAAGGCAAGATGCAAGAGGAACTTCCTTATTATAAATCCTATTTCTATGGTGGCACACCACGTATACGCAAAGGATTATATATGCCCTCCTCTGAAGCTCACTAAAGGAGTGTCTAAGCTTGTAGGCATCATATAAAATCTTAAATCATGGACATATGAGAGAAGCGAATATAGGAGTAGGCTAAGAGTACGAACCATGATTGTGAATAGAAGGAATGTGCTTGAAGAGCGGATCGAATATGCCCGACGGAGCCACATTATAAATATTTTGTTCGGCGTGAACCATGTCCACAGATATTCGATGAAGACATGAATAGAAGAGATATGTGGAATGAGATCGAAGAGCGAATCACAGATTGTCGGCGAAGCCTCCTAAGAAATATTTTGGAAGAGATATGAATAGAAGAGATATGTGGAATGAGATCGAAGATCGTCAGCGAAGCCTCCTGAGAAATATTTTGGAAGAGATATTTGGAATGAGATCGAAGATCGTCAGCGAAGCCTCCTGAGAAATATTTTGGAAGAGATATTTGGAACGCTGTTAACAGATT
>Ga0098060_1000990_pt1 | contig 11854 bp, 5 predicted proteins | sample 21_taG_FD_77063 | JGI IMG/M metagenome (GOLD analysis project Ga0098060, IMG submission 77063) | Marine viral communities from the Subarctic Pacific Ocean - 21_ETSP_OMZ_AT15319 metaG | ecosystem: Environmental > Aquatic > Marine > Oceanic | place: Pacific Ocean | collected 2015-01-19 | reverse complement strand
GCGGCAAAGAGACCTTGCTTATAGGCGGTGTCGAGATCTCCTTCGCTTAACACAGCGCCAGACTTAAAGTCAACCGAGGGCTGTATTGAGGTAGTCCGAAAGATTCGTATCTTTGAGGAAGAGTCAACAATACTACTTACAGATGACAAGGAAATCCACGTTGCCGCTGTGCATGTAACTTCCTGTGTAGTAGTGTTTAACGTGTAATGATCACCCTTAGTAAGCACCAAACGAGTGTTACTTCCGTTGATGAAAACGACAGTTATGTCATCGTCAACAAGAGTCTCAAAACCATAGTTAAGAGTCTGGGCTGTTGAGGGTGTTAAGAATGCGGATAGATAGAATGATAGTCCACTTGTGGCTGACATGGTATTTTATAAGGTTGGGATAGGGTTGTTAAGTTCTTCAGAAACAGATTTTTGTAGCTGTCGTTGATTAGTGTTAATGTCTTTAACGCGTTGAATAAGCTCGGGAAACTCCGCGCTCATCTCACGTTTAGCCTTACGCCTGTAAGCGCCAAGAACTCTGTTAATCTCTTTAATACGAGGGTCTTTAGAGACCAGTTCAGCTTGTCCTCCGGCTTCTTTGACCGTCTTGGTAACAGCTTTAAACTGCCTTGAATTGACTAAACCTTTTAGCGCGTCACGCAAAGTGCGTCCGTTTATAGTTGTTGTAGATGTTAATTCAAGAAACCTGTCGTAGGCTTGTCGTCCTTCAGCGTTATAGAAGGTTTGCATGTCCGTTTCTTTGTTTCCAATAAAGTTTGGCGAAGGCATATCAAACCCGTGAACTAGCTCTTGTAAGGTCTTATCTACGCTGTCGTTCTTTTTACTTGATATGTAGATAGGATTCATAACACCAAGAAGTCCTAGTGGGTTTTGTTTATAAATAGCCTCACCTAAGAATGTTCTTTTTGGTGGTATCTTTTCATCAGCAATAGGAAGTTTACGTAACACCGCATCTAATACACTGCGTGATTCACGAATCATTACTTCACTTTCACCCATGTCTTTAAATTGGTTAACTGACATAGGCACTGCCATTCCGCTAATAATATCCCTACCGATCTTAGGACCGTAGATGTCAGGCTGTTGCACTGCATTTAAGACATTGTTTAAACCGCGAAGGAAAGACTTATCTGTCATGTTTTCAGCCATTCCAAAAGCGAGGGCCATAAACGACTCTTGGCTTCCTTGCTCTAACTTTGGGTTCATTGACATATGTTCAGCGAAGTCAGCGGCAATTCCAATCATCGTCGCAAATGGATCAAGCCTTTGATAACTTACATATGTTGGGTTATCTTCATCTCCGATAATAAATGAGTTTGGTTGCCACCCAGTCGCTTTAAGTGCTTTTAACTCAGCAGGATTACGTGGACCACTTCCGGTGATCTTATCTTTGTTTAAGTAAGCGTAATAAAGCAATGCGGCGCTTCCTGCTGTAGCGGTAGCCATGCGTCCACTGTATTCAGCTTTCTGCATTGGACTCATTGTTGCCATTTCAGCACGTCGCTGCGCTGCGCGTTTAGACATCATTGGTGCAATCTGTTCGTAAGCGGCACCAAACATTGTCCTCTTTAACCCAAATGAAAGGATCTGTGCGGGCGTGTTAACAAACGGGAGGATTAATGTTAATGGAGGAAATTTCTCCCTCGCTCTGTTTACAAGGCTAACGAACTCACCTTGATTAGGATCAGTAAAGGTTACTTCTCGGGTGTATTGTTTGGTCTCCTCCAGAAGCTTTAGCGCGTCTTGATCTCGCAAGAATTGATCTTTATTCTCTAATGTTAATCTCCGTAGTTCATTGGGTATCAACATCGGGTTGTCTATCGCCTCACCAGCGCGTTCTCCTTTAAGAACGTTTTCACGTGCTTGTTTTGCGAGCTTAGACATTATTGCGCTTTCGCTATACATCGCTCCATCTTCCAAGAACGACTTTTCCATTGTCTGTTTAATCCAAGCTTCTTTGGCTTCAACTGGTTTGTTAATCCATTTTGGATCGGTGTAAACGTGGTTGGCCAGTCTTTCGCGTAGGTTAGATAAACCGGCTGCTGCTTTGTTCATGGAATCACCACCAGCGTTCAACGCAAAAGGAAGGTTAAACCAAGTGTTAACCCATCCCATCGCTTTACCTGAGGTGCTGTCCTTGTTCATTCCATAAAGCTCGGGGTCGAGCGCGTCAATGTTAGGTCTCCCATTTGCCTCGGTAAACGGCGAAGGACCACCTGTAACAACATCTGATTTTGTCCGTGTTGCTTTAGACCCTGCTTTAATAACCATACGGAAGTCCTCGGCTTGTTGGTGAAACTTTAGTGCTTCTTTAAAGACTTGCATTTGAGCCTCGTCTCCTCTCAGTGCGCCAACCCCTGCCCCTACGATGCGTTCCATCTTGGTTAAGAATCTCACTGCCAATGGCATAGACACGTTCAGTGTAGTGGTGGCAGGTCCAGATAGAAGGTTACGTTGGAACAGTCTAATACCAAAATTCGTAAACTTATCAAACCGACTCATCTGCGACATTTCATTAATCTTGACAAACGCATCCAAAGGACTTTCTCCATCAGCCGCAAACATCATGCGTTTCATAAAGGTGTCGAATCCTTTCTCCATGTCACCAGGTCTAGATTTTAACCATGAGTTAACAGCTTTTTTAGTAGTAAACCCACGTCCCGTGCTGTTAATGGCTTCGGTTCTTCGCTTCACATACGCGCTTTTTTGTTTCCGAAGTTCTTGTAAACGTGTTTTAGCGGGAGACTTAAGAAGACGATTTCGGGCTTTTTGAGCATTACTGAGTTCCACAAACTGCTGGTCTGTTAACTTAGAAAGCGACTGCACCTCTTCAATGACTTGTTGGATGTCGTTCTCTTCGCGGATCATCCGTTTAGCCGAATCAATCCTAACAAGTATATCCTCCATTTCTGGATCAGCTTTGATTTCATCGGGAAGTGGTTTTCCTTTAGCTGGCTTATCTCCTTTCAATAGTTTGTTACGGAGTCCATCCAAGGTTTCCTGTGCGCTAGCAATCTTAACTTTCCGATCTGCTTTAGATTTAACAATCCTTCGCAGTTCAGCGACCGTAGTTGTTGTGGTTTTCTTTGCTTCAGATGCGCGTTGTCTCTCAAGCTCTTTCGTTTTAACGCGAGCTTTATAATCTTTAGCGTTCATCGTATCAACGTAATACTCCTCTTCACGCAAGGTAATGATGTCTTGTTCATCTTTGAACGCTTGGTCGTGATACTTGATTTTCTCTTCTAAAGAACGAACCTCCTTATTCAGCTTGTGTGTATCAGCGTCATCATCTTTAGGCGCCTTTGCTTCTCCTTTTATTTCATCTGGATCTTTACCAGAAAGCCCTGCTGATTTTTTACGTTTAAGTTCTAGTTGCTTCTCTAGAGTAGCCTTACGTTTTTCAAGACGTTCTTTTTCGTTTAAACGCTTACGGTTGATTTCTTTTTGTTTAACTTTAGTTCCGTTACCAGAGGAAGGGTCAATGACTTGGTCAGCTTCATTTAATATCTCGTCCACCGTCTCATCCATGTCTTGCAGATTTATCTCTGCAACCGCATCTGCAAGGTCGTCATCGTCAGCAATGACCTGTGCCATAGATACATCATAGTCTTCGGTTTGTTTTGTAGCTGCGCTTTTAATTCCAAGATTCTGCTGCATGGCTTGTACAAACCCAGTCTTACGATCTAATAATCCTTTAGAGAATTCGCTTCCATAGTTAGCTTGAACAGCGGTGAAGTATTTCAACCTACGTTGTTCTTGTGTAGCAAGGATCTTTATACGGTCGAGTTTTACCTGAGACGCTCCGCTCGCTTTTAGTTTGTCCCACTGTGCGCCCAGTGTTGTTAATTGATCGACTGAGGCTTGCATACCAAACAACGAAACTTGCTGTCCGGCACGTGCTTCCTTCATCGCGGCCAGCTTTGAATCGTCGTCCAGAAGACCGCCTTTAATAGCTTTATCAATTCCATCCGCGTTCATTCCGCTTGCCCTTAGAATTGTCATCATTTCGGCGGCTCGCTTTTCCGGGCTTGCAACGTCCTTTGCTACTAACTCAGGAACAAACCGTTTAAAGATGTCATCCATTTCCGCTTTTGTTTGGGAACCTAAGATGGCTTCCGTAATACGGGCGTTCGCCATTATGGCTTGCTCACCACTTACACGTTCAAACTCATCTGGTAAATCGGTTTCAAAAGGATCGACACTCCCCTCAGGTTCCGCTTGTCCGGGTTTTGGTCCGGCAATCAGTTTATCAACATCAACATCCTCAAGCTCTTTTTCGACTTTTTTAGACATCTCCTGTCCTTCGGGAGTTTCTGTTCCGCTTTTTACAAGCGCCTCATCGTGATCGTCTTTTGCTTGTTTTAGTTTTTGGGCAGCTTCGGGTGTTCCATCAAAGTTCTTGAGAGACTTTAACAATTTAGCGCCGGTCCACACTAAGCCTCCAACAGCGCCTCCGATGGCTCCTCCTTCAATAACATTCTTGATCCGACCCTCAAACTCGGAGTCTTCTTGGTTAGACTTCAAGTATTCTGTTACCGGGTAAAGAAGATCCGTATGTTCCGACAGTAAGTCACTTAAACGCGCTTCATGTCCGTCAAAGGCGACGAAGTCAGCTATGGCTCCTGTTGATATTCCTTTAATTGTTTTAGCTGTTGTGCTAGTGAATTTAAGAGCGGTGGCAGCTTTACCTGCTTTACTTAACAAGCCCACGGCGAATCCACCTGGAATCAATCCAGAAGCAAACTGTGTGATACCTTCAGCAAGTCCTCCAGCAATTCCCGTCGGTCTTCCGAAGGCTCGTTTGTTATAGAACTCTTCGTCCATGTCAAACACGTCACCAAGAACCATATCTGCGACACCTACCAGAGACCTGCCAAACCCTTCAAACCCTGATGCAACGCCGACTGCGACATCCTCAAGAATACCAGGATCGTCTTGTTCATTGTCATCGGGAATGTCTAAGTGTTCGTAGTCAGGGTCAGTTAGTGAAGCCCGCATTGTGAGGTCGGGCGACGACATTGATGTGAAAGAATTAACCGTCTTTGGAAATATATTCATATGGTAAAATTATTTATTGTTATCTTCTTTTGCGGGAAGTCCGAAGCCTATCTTACGCGCTAGTTCTACTTGATCAGTTCGGAATTGATTCCGCTCTGCCTCGCTCCCACCGGGAAAATACATTTTAAACAATTCGTCTAGTTTATTGAACACGTTGTAAGCTCCTTCCCGTGCTGCGTAGTAACTATAGATGTGCGTCTTAGGTGTTTCTTTTCTTTCGTAAAGTGGAGGAGTTCTATTTTTACCGTCAGGAGAAACACCTTCTGGGTTTAAGTCGAGCGAGTAAGAGGCGTATTTAGATTGTTTAACAACGCCCCCGTTTCGGTGTATTTCCATAGGCAGGCCGATGTTTTTTGAACGTGTTATAGCCTGTTCTTGTATTTCTTTTTCTTTTCCAAACTGTTTGTTACGAGCAAAATAACCCGCATTGCTTGCTAGTCTTTTATAGTATAATCCTTCGTTTAGCAGTGTTTTACGATAAACTTGCTCAATCAACTTTTGACGTTTAGTTATATCAGGGTTGCTGTTTAACATCGCATCTCTAGCCGCCTCATCTTCCATAGTTTTGTTAAAGCGGTCTAGAGCTTGTTCCGTTGTTTCATCAGGCATCGTTGGAACGATTTTTCCGTCTTCGTCGAGAAGGTCATTATCTTGCTGCTGTTGTTCCAAGGCTTTCGCAACTTTCGCCGCGGCTCTTTCCGGTGTATCTAATATAGTTACACCTGCGTCACGTTGTAGATCACTTAGGTTATTTCCACTTCGGAACTTATTAGCTTGTTCTCGTAACGCAGCCAAGGAGTCATCAGATATTTTTCCCGCTTCTTCTTTGTAGTATTTTTCTACTAGATCACGGTAATACGATTTTATTCCTACTGTTTCCCCTTGTTCGTTCATAAGGTCAAACACGCGAGCTTTCTTGTAACCTCGTTTTACAAACTCTTTAATAACATCTCGTTCGGCTCGGGCGTTTGCGTCTTGCCAAGCTTCTAAAGGAGCCGCATAAAGGATCTTGTTCCATGATTCCTTGGCCGTGGTCCCCCAGTCGTCTTCTTTCGTGACTTTCAATCCTGATACATCTTTTCCAAGTTGCTCCCATTTTGCAACAATAGCGTCTGGATCTGTATATTGACGTTTAAGATCAGCCGCTCCAAGACCTTCAAAGATGGGTCTTCTGTTGTCAATCAAGGCGTAGAAATCGACATTGTCGTCATTAATGTCAAACCTAGAAATTAACTCCTTCACCCGTGACGCTTCGGTAATAATTTCGTCGCGCTCCTTTTCTCCAATCTGAGAATTTCTGTAAAGCTTGTATGCGGCAACTATTTCTTTTGACAACGCTTCATCTGCTTTTTCTGTCGTGAACTCCCCATCTTCCGTTTGAACTAAGATGTTAGCGATGTTGATTTTATGCTTATCAGCAAGGTCATCTCCTAAGGGGTCATCCGCGTATTCCCTACGCCGTTCTTCCGTGTCGATTAGTCGCTGTAGTTTTGAGATGTAGTCGTTAGTGTATCGTTTACCATTTAATAACAACTTTCCCTCTTTTACTTGCTCCAAGAACGTGTCGATAGTGTTTAGGTTTTCTTGGATGTTAGCTCCAAGGTTATCGAGTGACCTCTCTTCAATTTTCTTTCTCCATGTTGTAGAAGTGTGGTTTTTTATAATTCCTTTTTGAATTGAGTTAAGACCATCAGTGTATTTCGCATTGTCTATCGCATTAAGCTGTTTAGCTTTATCAGTCCTCTCTTTTGTTATAGTGTTGACAGAGAGTTCTGTTTCCTGTTTTGGAGTAAGCTTAATTGGTTTGGTGTCTTTTGTTATCGCTCCGTCTTCTCCGTCGTTGATGTAGGAACCGTCTCCGCTAGGTTGAAGTCGTCCTTCGCTAACAAGCTTAAACACACCTTCGGGGGTCGTCTTGCTTGAAGCCTTTTCAATTTTAATTGGCACGTTTTCCAAGTTAAAAATCTTACCTGTTTCATCTACCAGTGAGACCTTAGAAAGAACACTTTCTTTACCTAATTGTGCAGGATTACCGGCGACGCTTACGTAATCAGTATCCCCCATCATAAATTGTTCTAGAGAGCTTAAGTCGCTGTCCACTTCCTTTTGGATTGTCTCAAGCCCTGCTGAACGAATCCTTGGACCACTTTGCGGAACTCTCGGTAATTTAGGTTTCTCTTCGTTAACAATAGGATCTTTCGGCTCCACTTGAAAGGGATCATCGGACGGAAGAAGTGTTCCCCCTGCTCCTTCAATATAAGCCACACCCGGCACCGGATCGCCCGGAAGACTCGGTATTTCTCCGTCATCGTTAACCTCAAGAGTAGGTTGTTCATCCGACGTGAAAACATTAGAATCATCCGTTAAAAGTATGTTATCAATCGCAGATGCTTCGGTAAATTTATGTTGTTTTTCAATCAAGGTAGCGTGGGTTTTACCAGCGAGTCCCGGAATCCTACGTAACATCTCATTGTGTAACGCTTTTTGGTGAGATGAATTAGCGACCATTGCATCTACTTCACCCGGTATCACATCGTTGTAACGCTTCTCAAGCTCTGCGATTGGGTCTTCAGAGTTTAAGATTTTGTTCATCTCTGATGGGGATGCGTTTGATAACTCAGCCTCTAAGGTCTGTAACTTTGGAATGACTTCCGTCTTTAACACCTGACGATACAGTTCTTCATCAACGGCCTCTTTTTGGAACAAGTCATAGATAAAACTTTTTGCTGATTCGTCGCCGCCTTCGGCGCGTTTCTGTAGCTCCTCTTTAATCTCCATAGGGGACATCCCTTGGACTTTCTCGACCCCCGCTTGTTGTTGTATGTTTTTAAATTGACCAGCAAGTTGTGGGAACTGATTTAAAGCTTTTGATAACTGAGTAAACGAGTTCTCCTTGGGAGTTTCTTGTGTTACTACGTTGTATTGACCGCCACGGCTAATTGTTGATCGCAGTGAGACTTGACCAAGATTAACATCAACTTTCTCCCGTGTGTCTTGAGAGAGTGCTTTTTTAAGATCTTCTGTTGTCATTTAAAATTGTTATTTAGCTGGAAACACCTGAGCGGTTTGCATTGCGGTTTGCATTCCTTGTAACCCTGATTCCAATGGGCTGGCTTGTTTGATTGGCTGGTTGATTCTAAGCTGATTCATTCGTGAGCGTATGGCTCCTTCCTCTAACTCTAATCCAGTCTGCTGTGCTTGCATCTTCTGCTGTTGTTTCTCAGAGAACGCGTATCTTGCTTGTTTCGCTGTTAACGAATCGGTCAACCTCTCTAAGGACATGCCAGCAATACCTGACTCCGTAAGAGCAATTAGACGCGCACGTGATTTTGCCTCCATTGTCTGAACTTGCGCGGCTTCGGTTCGTTGTGACCGGGCTGTGTTTTCCTGCGCCTCTCTTAGTCTTACCGCTGTATTAGCACGTTGCGCTCTAACTTGTTCAGCAGCAGAGGCTTGTGCTTGAGCTTGTTCTTGGGCGTTTGCCGCAGCCCGTTGCCCAGCATAGGAAGATGCAGCACTAGCTACAGCCATAACGATAGGATTACACATAATTGTTATTTAGATAAAGAGGGATTGATTTGGAATGAAAGGAAGTCGGTGGAGTCGTCATCGGAGAACTCAGCACCACACCACTTAAGCCATCGAATAGCTGTGGTGTTTTGGACGTGGACGTGGTTGACACATGGTAGTTTGTAGTGGTTAACAATAAAGGAAAGCCAAGCTTTACTAGCTTTAGCAAACTCAAAGCCCGCAACTTGAAGCAGCCTATCGGTTGATAACAACCAGATGTAGTTAGTGTTATCCTTGATAAGCTCACCGATCCCAAAGCAAGCTAAGGGAGCGTGGTCGTCTTTGGCGCATATGGTCCACGTGTGGTAGTCTTGCTTTAAGCCTAAGGTTAGGGCTTGTGTTGGGGTGGACCCACTGGTTAACAAACATTCAAGCTTGTCGATGTGGCGCATGTTGATGCCTACCTCTTCACAGTCAGATTTACGGGCTGACCTAAGGTAGACGTTATTATATTCTAGTTGAACGGGTATGGACGTTGGCTTCGAATTCACAGGCTTGGAAGTTAGATGCAAATGCACTTGAGTTAACAATCTTAATAAGCGAATCCTTGGCTTGTGTAAAGATCGAGAATCGCAACTTACCATCTTGTGAAAGAAGGGTGTCCGTCGAGGTGATGTTAATGACGTTAGGACTGTAGGTAAAGATACGCTTGTCCCTAGCAACTGGTGTTACCTCAACTTGGAAATCCAAGGCGTCCGTAAAGAACAAGGTGCCATTCCTAAGGATCATACGGGCAAGTCCTGAGGACACTGGTGGGTTGCCTTGTTTAAACACTGGCTCACTGAAGGTGTATTCTAGGTTGTAGCGAATACCGCTGAAGCACGTCCGGTTGTAGGACTGGATGCTTGCTTGGTTACCGTTGACAAAGTTAACAACTACTCGGTTGCCGTGGCTGTCATACACCTCAACAACATCATCAGGACCGGGAGTGAACCCGAGGTCGATCAAGGTGGCGGTAGGTGTGGTTGTTGGACTGCCACTGAACGTCGTCTTCTTGAGCATGTCGAGGTGGATCGTAAAGCCGTCAAGGGTGTCATCCTCAAGCCGTAGCTCTTCACACTTCATCTCAGTCAACAGGGTGTCGCCATCTTTGTCACCGACAACAAACAGGGAGCTATTGATGAACTCTAGGCTGAGAACATTGAAGGGCATCTTGAACTTGCTCCATGAGCTAACAACCTTCTCCCGTCCGTTAAAGAAATACTTGTAGACGTAGATGGTGTCGCCTCCTGAGCTAAGAGCAATGAGGTCAGTGGATGTGGAACCTGATGTTACAAGGATGTTACCGTTGTTGATATATCCTGGAACTTGTGTGGTAATATCATCCGAGTCGTAAACGTCCGTGGTGGCATTGAGAGAATACTCTTGCATACCGAGGAAGTTACCACGCTTAAATGGGAAATAGACATAAGAGCCAACAGCAAGGGGATCTTCGGATGTGTTAACATCATAGTTGGTGACTGCCTCAAGAGTGATTGTTTCGTTGGTCAAGGGATCACCCTTAAGAACAAACTGTCCCCGGTCAGCAAATAACAACAGGTTCTCTTGGAAGGCGACACTGCTTCGAAGGTTTGTTACGTTAGCGGTTGCAGATGTAACATCAATCGGAGCGGTATCCAACAGAGTCCTTACGGTGGTCCTAAAGAAGTTAAAGAGTTCCCCGGCTTCCGAAAGCACCACAGAGTCCTCATAGATGAATCCTAGGCGGTTCTTAAAGAAGACAAAGTTGTTGAGCTTCTTGCCGACAAAGGATGGAAATGGGTTGGTCTCATCATCACCTGACTTACGCTTGGCCCACCCGGTAGTGTTAACTGTAAAGGTGTTCGGGGCTGTGTTAACAAGCTGAAGAGGAAGGGTGTTAGGGTCGAGAGCAATGTTGATGTCTGGTCCTACGTCTTCTACCCAGCCTCCTTCACCAAAGGATTGACCGTCGTTAGTCTCAAAGCGGAGATAGTAGTCGTCCTCGTTAGCGTCAGCAGAGCCACGCACGGCGACCCGGAAACCATCAGGTCCACGCACAGGTAGATCCGAAAGGGCATCGACTTCCTTGTGGACGAGTCCTAGGCCGGAACCAGCAAGACCATCGAATGCTTCAAGGAAGAAGTCTTGGCCGTCGTTTCGGTTGATGAGGATAGAGCCGTCTTTGTCCTTTGAGGTGTAATTGGTTGATACGGCTTGACTGCCTGATTTATCAGAGGCGCCATTCTCTACGAGCGTTAATGTTGCATCATGCTGGGAAAGGAGCTGTGTAAGACCTGTTGCGATGTTAGTCGTATCGGATGCATCGTTACTGCTCCCTGTAGCTTTCTTAGATGTAACAAATACTTCATCATAAGCAGGGGACGCAGGGATTGATGAGGCAAAGCTTTGTTGCGAGTCATATACTGTTGTTAATCCTTTATGAAGAAGTGTTACTCCTGTTACAGCCTGTGTCGTTGGATCTACAGTAATATCGAACTCAGGACGCGTCTGCCATTCTACTCCTGTCGAAAACTCAATCGTTGGCTCATCGTCGGCTGTGTATCCTGATCCACCGCTAAGGACGCTGATACTGCTGATTTGATAAATGTATTTATTATCGAAGAACCCAGTCCTTTCCTCTGCCCAAGTAACATTAAAAGTTGCACCGCCGCCACTAAAGGTTCCTTTGTCTCTGAACTTAAGACCATACTTCTTACCGAAGTCTCCTTGTTTAACAAACACTAAGGCACGGGACGAATCAAGCGCCTCGGACTTCTCGTCTGTCTTAGCGACAGTAACATCAGTGTTAAGAAGGAACGTGCTGTCCCCTATGGTAAGAGCTTTAAGTTGTTCGTGGGACTTGTTAGCTGTTGCTAGTTTAAGATAATCACCACTGACTTGGTAACCACCAGTGTCGCCTTCAACATCTGCCTCGTCTCCGGTCTCTAGGTTAAACACCCGAATAACACCTGAGCCGTCACCCGTGGTCCGATGCTCAATAGTAACAACATACCTTTCAGTCTCACTCCGGTTGATGAAGTGCAGGAAGTCACCCTCAAGAGCTACAGCCCCTAGGTTGTCTATGAGCCGTGCCGGAGGACGCTTGGTGAGTCCTTTGGTGACTGTGGAAAGACCGTTGATCTGTTCCTCACATTGACCAGCTAGTCGCACCTGAGGTGACTGTTGGCTGACCCCTTGGATGAGGTTAGGAACGGTAGTTGTTATGTTAGCCATCGTTTAAGCAAGGTCAATGCGGC
>Ga0098060_1000989_pt1 | contig 11874 bp, 21 predicted proteins | sample 21_taG_FD_77063 | JGI IMG/M metagenome (GOLD analysis project Ga0098060, IMG submission 77063) | Marine viral communities from the Subarctic Pacific Ocean - 21_ETSP_OMZ_AT15319 metaG | ecosystem: Environmental > Aquatic > Marine > Oceanic | place: Pacific Ocean | collected 2015-01-19 | reverse complement strand
GTTTAGCTACTTCCCAAATTTAAAACATTTCTGATTTTGCTAATTTTCTGAGCACATACTTTACAACATCTTCAGATAGTTTGTCAAGACTTTTTAATAAATCTTTATAATCTTTATGAGTCAATGGTCCTTTTCTTGTATTACATCTTCCACATACTATGTGAAGGTTAGACACAATTGAACCACCACCCATACTAAGAGGAATAATGTGGTCACAAGCCATATTCCCGACCACAAGAGTCTGGTTGCAATATATACACGGCTTCCCATAAGATTTATAAAGTAATTGTCTAACTTCTGTAAGCGATATTTTAAATTCGACTTCATACTCTCTACTCCTTCTTTTTAATGACGACTTTAGAGTCGACGATTTCTTCATCATCCTATGATAAATCTTCTTAGAATGATTTTTATGAATTGGAAGGAGCTTCTTCATATAAAGCCCCTCCCAATCGATTTTCTTTCTTCTACTTCGCATTTCCAGTTTTGATTAGACGATAAAGGCCATGCTTACTTTTAGGATTTTCATTTACTATATCCCATTCACCGTTGGCTTCACCTTCTCTCTTGAGATTAAATATTATAGCTCCTAATCTCATTGTCCTGAACCTTTCATATGCTTCTGAGGGTGTTAGTTTTCTGCCACTAAGCAGATGCGCTAAAACCGCTCTCGTTTTGTTTCTCATAGTCGACATGTTGTTTTGTCCTCCATGCTAAGTAAAAGCCTAATTCAAATTTCCATATATTTATCAGAAACTTTAAACCATCTCCATCGGAATCGCTTAGATTAGCAAATCCGAGTCCTATAAAGTTAAAGAAATATAGAAATTTCAATTTTGGTAAGTTGATTATTTTAAGTATCATTTAACTCTCCTTAATCTGAATGAAGGCTGCCACTCAAGCTCAGTATCAAATAATTCTCCATCTGTATTCTTATACATATGTACTGATTTTTTATTACAATTAGCTTGACCGTTTAGCCCGATAACTTTACGACTGGCATTCTCTATTGCACCTGAACCTTTTCCAGCGTACAAATCTAATGCCTCGTTTCGGCTATATTCCCTACTCACCTGGCTTATCTGTATTATTATGATATCCATGTTTACAGCAAGATTAGATAAATAATGTGATACTTGTCTAACTTGTTCGTATTCACCCATATATTTAGAAGTTGTAGATATTAAATCAATATAGTCAACAACTACAACTGCTGGTTGTAATTCTCGTATTTTATTCTGTATCTGCTCTAGATTAGGCGCAACAGTTTGTATGACTAAGTGACTTAATCTCTCTTTATACGTTCCATATAAGGTCTTATACCTATCGTTTACTTGCTGTTTACTTAGGCCACTTACTACTTGCATATTTCTTCTATGCATATACCAAGCTGACAACTCTAATGATAAATATAGACAAGGAATTTGTTTATCCTGTATAATACAATCGTTATCGAAATCTACCCCTAGGACTAAGTTTTGTGCAAAAGTTGTTTTGCCTGAACCCGTAGGTCCAAATATTGTAACTAGTTCTCCTGGGTATATCTCACAATCTACATTATGCAGTCCTAACATACCTGCTATGTCTATAGTTTTACCACTAAAATCAGTTTCTAAACGAAACTCTAAGTCTTTTTGTAACTCTTCAGCATTCTTAACATCAATTAAATAGTCTTTCTTCTTGAAGTAAACGCATCTAGTTTGACAATGGTCAGCCATTATTGTATCTTGACATCCATACTTATAACCTCTGTTATATGTATACTCTATCTTTTCTATGACTTCATTCTCATTTAAACTACGATTATTCCAATGCAATATCATTGCTTTTGCAAATTGAGACGGTATTCCGTGTCTTGCGCAATGAGATGCTATTCTCATTAATGTTTGATTTCTGTTTCCTTCTTGTGGTCCAAGATTTAACATCTTTTGTACACAGGGAACTATATCGGTAGGTTCGGTTACCTTCCTTGAGGCATTTACTTTAGTAACATTAGTTACTATAGCGCCTGATAGTTCTCCATCTGCTAGTCTTTCAGTGTACGGATAATCAAATCTAGGTTCTTTGGCTAAATCCTGTATACTAATATCTAAATTCGTAAGCTCGCTTATTGTAATCGGAATCTTATACAAGTCCGTCTTTTTATTTATTGTGTGAGCAACCCTGTAGATACCTGTTCGCATATATATACTACTGTCTATCTTTGGAAAAAGCTTTAACATAGTGTTTTTAACTTGATACCATATGTTGTCAGACGGAACAAACCCGAATGCAGCATTAGGTATTGATATATGATATCCGCTACCAGAGAAGAAACATTGTATGGCATTTTCATCTAAACCATACCCTTCTAACTCTAACACTATTGATATTGCCTTATCTCTAGTAAATTCATCTGTATTGTTTGATTTATCGATGTCTAGTATTATATTATCGACTCCTCTTTTGCCAAAATAGTTCTTTAAACCACCACTTTTAGCATATTCTACAGCTTCTTTATCATAAAGATAAACAGACCTATATAACGGCTCTTCAGGATTAATATACTTGATTAAATCCTTTTTGAGAATAAGGAAGCCCCTGTTACGAGGGCTCCCTTGTGCTATCTCAATGTAGTCCATTATAAGTTATCGAATGCATCTGATGGAAGACCTTTTGTAGGGTCACCCATGCCATTTGATGTTACTGGACGCACAGCGTCTAGTTCTTCAGGACTAGCTTCTTTCAAATACCCTCTACCTTTTAGCCAATTTACATCGTCTAATAGTTTCTTAGTATTTGCTTCTTCATTTGGATAGATTTTGTGATGGACTCTAGCATACACTTTATCTCCTTGCTTCTTAGGTTTTTCCTTATAAACATAGGCTAAATAAGGAAAGCTAGTTGGTTCAGAGCTTCCGCAGTATCCTTGAGAAAGGAATGATGCAATGTCATCTATATTTTGACCATCTTCTTGTTCCCATCCACCCTTTGCATTAATACCAGCCTTACAGCCGATACAATCTAGGAAGTTATACAAACGATTCAATACAGAACCGCCTGAAACTGTTCCATCAGGGTCTTTTTCAAATGAGCCACATATCCTTAGTGATTTAGTATAATCACTACCTTTCTGTTTAATTTCAACATCTAGGTAAACATCAGCCCAGCCGAATTGGTCACTCTTATCTGTTACACTTAACAAAGCGATTTCACAAACTCCATAGAAATTCGTCTTATCGCCACTACTACTTTTTGGTCTTACTAGCGCCATCTTTATCTCCTTTCTTATATATTTTAGCCCAATCAAAGTCTATCACTTCGCCTTTTAAGTGAGTGCATCTACTCCCAGCTTCAACAGCTTCACTCGCTTTAAAGGAAACCATAAGTTTATCTTCCTCATCTCTGTGGACGTAACCTATCGCATCGCAATCTGACATAATCATGGATTTTAATTTACCTGTGATATCTAAACTCTCAGGTTCTACTATTGGTTTACCATCTAGAATAGCTCTTGCTACTTTGCGGTGACCTATTAATATTAAATGGTCAACACAATCAGCAAAAGCTTTGATGGTATTCATTACTTTTTCTCTAGTTAAAGCATAGCCCTTACCAAAAGATAAATCAGCTATAGAGGCCACCTCATACTCTTGACATACTGCCCTTTCTGCCCACTCTACTACTTTATCAATAGTATCGATAGCAAAATAAGTATACTCGTGACCTTCTTTAGCTTCTTTTACTAAGCTTATTAGCTCAGCTCTATTAGTAACATCGGCTACATATGCTTCAACCATTTTAGACCCTTTTTCAGTGTCTATGATAAGACAGTCATCTAGTTTACTCAACATAGTTGTCTTGCCGACCTTGGGTGGTCCGTACAAGAGCAGTATTGAGGGGTTTAGAGACACTATCTTTCTTTTGGTTTTTTTCAAAGCCATCTTTTACCTCGTTATTTATTTTATTAATTGGGTACTCCCTACCAAAGGATAAGGGTGCCAACGACTGCCTAATATACTGCCAGTACGACCTATTATGCAAGACATTAAATAATTGACTTGCTCCTAGTCCCGCTACAACATTTGCAGTAAATATTGTATGCTTAGCAGTACATGCCTCATCTGATATTTGGTCACTTGGTTGCCAAGTTTTGCCAAAGTTATCATTATCTTTTTCTACTGAAATAACTTCCATGGTTAGTGCACCCATACGCATATCGATTAGAGCTCTTCTATTAGTATTTCTCTTCCAATCCATATGGACATCTAACCTTGTCTCCATGTTATCTGGTGTTAATAGTACTATATCAGATAAATAACATCCTGGTTCCCATCTTTTAATACACATATTTACATCAATATTCTTATCGTACATATGTATCATTTTGGCAGCACATTCAACCTTATGTCCTCCTAAAAATGCTTCAGGATAGGCTGTTGTGCTTAAGTTATGTTCTTCCAGTTTATCATCATCCCAAATTTGGAACTTTTTAAATCCCATTTGAGCTAATATAGTAACAAGGGCTGATGCTATTCCACCAGCCCCTATTATAGTTACTTCATCAAGTAAAGATTGTTTAATGAGGTCTTTATTTCTAAGATACCTAAGCATTATATAACTCCGTAGTATTCGCTCTCGAACTTTTCCCACTTCTTTTCAGCTCTCTTTAGTTTCTTCTCACTAAGAGTGCCTTCTTGAAATGATTCTTTAGCTCGTTGCATTTTTTCATACTCTTCATTATATTTAACCTGCTCTTCATCTATTTGATTATTCATGACATGACCATATCCATTATATCTAATATAAGAGCCATCAGTATTGTTATTCCATAGATTTGCCTGATTACCGTTATAATAAGTCATAGTCTTGATTTTAGGTTTCTTAGTAGATGCTTTGTGTATTTTATCAGCTTGTTTAACCCATTCTTCTAATGGTTCAAACTCTTGTGCCTCTACACATACTTCACCATCTACTAAATGCACTTCTCCAAATTGGTCTTCATATGACCATTTAAAGGCGTGTGTTGCACCTGTATGAGCTACTACTAAAGATGGGTATCCTACTCTGTTTGCACCATCTTTTAGCTCTGTATCATCTGTTCCGCTGTGAAACGCTCCCATACTGTGGTGAGAGTGTATGATACCTTGATGACAGCCTGTTATATCTACTGTCTTCTGTACTTCTTTCATTACTTTTAGTAAGTCTTTACCTTCAAATTCTGTAGCACTATGACTACCTAAATCTATCGGTATAAAATATACTAAATTCCATTCATCTTCTTCTAACTTATACCACGCTGGTCCTGACCATTCAGTCTTGGGGAAGCGTGTCAAAAGATAGTTGATTTGATTCTGGAGTTGGTTGGGTATGTTTAAGTCCATTTTGGATTAACCTCCTATGTTTATCTATTTTGATTAACAACTTTCTACTAAAAGCGTCCTTATATGCCATAACTTCTGGGTATAAAATACCAATACTAGCAATAACTTCTTTCTTTCTCTCATCATAATCATCTTGAGGTATAAGAAATTCTTCTATGCTATTGAAATTATCAACATATTTCCAAAAGTCGTTACATCGCATATTCTTTAGTTTATATACAGCTTCATTGTCACCTGGAAACATCAGTCTATATATTTCCATTGCTCTAGTCTCTAATGCTCCTGCACCATTTAATGATTCATCAGGATTTATTGTCATTGGACTACCATATCCTATCTTGAATGTAAGCCCTTGCATATCTATACAAATAGACCTTATTTCATCCCAAGATTCTTGATATTCGGCATACTTACGACCGAAAGTAATCGGAGAACCACCAACTAGTGAAGCATGAGTCATGAATAGTGCATATGCTTGATAAAAATCAATATCAAACTTATGCTCTATTAACCTTACCTTATGAAGTATATCCCCATAATATGCCTGACAATCTGATGGCCATCCATATGTATTTGGATAATAATGAGAATCATGAGGTCTAACTTCTTTAACCTCTCTTTGATTATACCAGTTTTCATCAAAACTTTTACTGGCTAATCTGTAACCCTCATCATCACTATTTAAAGGTCTAAGTCCTGGCTCATCTTGGAAAGCATACTCATAATAACTAGCCCAATTAAGAGTAACTGCAGGATATTCCTTTAATAACTCTATAGGCAGTGTTTGTACTTTCATAGGTCTAAACTCACTATGTCTTAAGTATACACTTCTTCCATAATATGAATTTAAATAGGTTTTTATGTTACTTAATACACCTACCATATTAAAATGACCAGCACAGTTTCTTATGACAGCATCAAAACTACCTAAACAAGGGCTATTACCTGCTATATGAGGGTGGGGATATGTTGACCCACCAAATATAAGGTAGCCTTCTTCATTAGGCATAGCTTGATAAATCCTAAGAACAAACTTATCTATACCATACTTTTGTATCCAACAATAATAGTCTCCTAAATTGCAATATGTTCGAACACGTACTCTTACATTTGGTATCTTTACGATAAACCCAGGCCTAGTGCCCACTAGAGTTGTTCCACATATTTCATACTTATTTGCTATTATTTTAGCCTGATTTGCCAGTTCGTCAATATTTACAGGCTTTGGATACCTATTATTCATTATTTCCATACCTTCTTCTTCACCATAATCTTCTAAGAATACATCAGTAGTTGCATTTCTTGAACTAATATATTCTTTCTTCATTTCATCAAAGACATGTTGAAGGATTGGTAATGGATTTTCTTCTACTACACAGCTATAGTTCTTTATACTATTGTTTTCTACTATATCGCCTATGTTATCGAATGTATATTCCATTTCTCATTTCCTTATCTTAAGAAAAAAGGCAAGTTATTAAGCTACTTGTGTGTTAATAACTCGCCTTTCTTCAATTGCTCACATTAACTTACGAGTAGTGGTCTTGGGCTCTGCTACTAGGTAGCTTTGGCGCTAGACGCTATGTCGTGTTACGATACAATACCAGACTTATTAGACTTCCTAACTATCTGTACAGTATCACCTTGTGCTAATACTGTTCCAGGTCTAGCAGGTTTGTCTTGTCCATTAACATCATAGATGTCAATAGATGCTTCAGTCATTGCAATACCTTCTGATGTTAATACATCGCCTAGTGTTCCATGTGCTGAAGATTTAGTAAGAATATTACCATTTTTGTAAGATGAGAGATTAATCTCAGGGTTTGAATTTGCCATACGTATGGTCTCCTTTTGGTTTAAATGAATAAATGTAAGTACATCCATATTATCAATGATACTATGCACATAGCAAAGAAACATTGCTTTATTATATAGAATGGTACTCTAAATCCTCTTGTCTTAGTCTGCTGTCTTTTGCCTCTTCTACATACTCTTTCATAAGTCTTCTTTAAATCAGAAGATTTATCTTTTAGAGTCTTGGCTGTCTTTTTAGTCGCCATTAGATTCTCCTTCTATTTCTTCTACAGGAGCCTCTTCAACTGGAACTACTTCAGCTGGTGCCTCTACCTTTACGGGAGCTTCTTCAACTGGTACTTCTTCTTTTAAAGCAGGAATATCTAGACTAGGTAATGCTTCGATTATCCTATTTTCTATCTCTTCTACTTTAGTTTCTATAGTAGTAGTAATCTCTTCTTTAGCTTCTTCTACTTTAGCCTTGACTTCTTCCTTTACCTCTTCAGGGTTAGGGAATGATAAGACTTCCATATTAGTCTGTCCACTATCTTTCTTACCGAAGATTAGTACCGATACTATAGTTAAAATAAATACACCGAATAAGATGTATGATAATTTCAGATTCTTCATGAATCCTCCTTTTTGTTTAATTGTAACATGTCATCTGCAAACTCATAGACTCTATGCCTACCAGTTACTTCTGCCATCTTCTTTATGTTTGTCTCTAACTCTCTTTTACCACATTGTCCAAGTCTACATATTTTCTCAAACTTGTCTTCAGGTATCTCAAGAGTGTACTTTACCATTATTTTCTTCATACTTCCTCCCACCATTCTGGATATTCATCACTTTCATCAACACTATCGTGCTCGCATCCATATCTTTGCGTAGCACAGCCATAGCATTGAGTTGCCATATATTCTAACCAAGCACTATACTCTTCATCAGTCAACTTTACTTGACTGTTTTTTATCTTTGTCATAATAGTCTCCTGTGAATATTTGGGTTACTGTATCTACAAAGTTCTCCGATGTTATATTGCCTTCCCAAGCTTTGTCAAGCTGTTTTTCAATATCTTTCATCGCTCTATTTGCTACTTTACTATCATCTTCTTTATCGTCTAAATCTTCTTGAGCTTTAATGTTAGACTCGCTACATAATAACATCTCATTATTTAAAAACTGTACTTCTTCGACAGCTTTACCTAATTTATGCTCTAATAAATAAACCATATCTACAAGAGTAGCTTTATGTTCTTGCATAAGCTGTTTTCTTCTTTTAGTCATTATTGTTTTTGTCATACTTATCGTTCTCCTTTTCTATTAATAATAGAATGAATGGCTTTAATATTAGCCATAAGATTATAAATAACGCCAATAAGCTTATCATTACTGTCATATTTACCTCATTTTAATTAGTAAAGAGAGAGACTACACTAATTGACCGTACTATCAATTTTCCTCCGACGAGCTGTTTGAAGACCAATGTACATTGTGGAATTACTCCATAGTCTAAAGATTACTTTTATTGCAATCAGCATACTCCTGCCTCGTCTCTCTCTTTAATTGGTTGCGGGGACAGGAGTCGAACCTGCTATCTCTTGGTTATGAGCCAAGCGTATGTGAACCATTCTACCCACCCGCATTAAGTGGAGCTGGTGGGAATCGAACCCACGTCCTACTATAATACTCTTTCGAGTCTTAGAATAGTCGAAAACCATTCAGCCCCTATAATCAAGCCTCTGCAGTGTCTCCCATGCTATTTATACCCTCATCATACTCTTTGGTATAAATTGAATGAGAAAACAATGCAAGATACTCAATTCGTTCATCCTTTGTCATTTCTACACCCTTCATTTCAAAGAGCTTATCAACAACAAGAGTAATGAATGAATTGTACCTTTCAACCCACTCTTCAGCTTCAAATATATCCCTATCATCCATCATATTAGAGAATATTTGAGCCATAAAACCTTCACTAACCTTTAAATCTTTTAAAAATCCTTTTATCATAACACATCTCCTTATCTGTTTCTTGAAGTTATTTACCAATGATTTAATTAACTAAAACAACAACGTTGTCTTTTTAAAACAAAGGTGCTTGGTGAAGGATTTGAGATTACCTTCAAAATGTCTAGTTCTAGTGGGATTTCTCCTCACGACGTATACAATAGTGATTGTCATCACTTGTCTGATGCTTGCTTGCGCTCGCTAACACATTAACAAAGAGCACCACGCTCCTATCATATCTTATACTAGCCCGAACAAGCTATAGTATAAGTTAACACCGTAACCAAATCTCTGCTCTTTCGAGCTTATTTAGTTAGTTTCGACACTTGCCATACTTAAGTCAGTTACAACTCTGTTTCACCCTCATTTGAGGTCAGTTCAGTCAACACCGAAAGTATGCTGATGTAAGCCTTTGGTCAAAGCTATTTACATCATTACCAATTAAAATATCCTGATACTAAATATCACCGAGACGTACCGTCGCACATCGGGGCTTGGATATTAACACCTTATTTACCTCTACCTTAAAATAAATTGCAAATAGGGGAGATTGAGATGCTATCTCTAGACTTTTACATAATTCCCTAGACTTCGCTAGAGAAAATATGCTTGTCACTCCCCTAATTTTAAACACTATGATATATTGCTATCAGCTGTTTTACACTCATCTTATTGAATTTAGACACAGGCTGATTAGGCCAGCGTGAACTAGCCCAATCAACCCATTGTTGCCTTCTCCAAGCAGGTGTAAACTTATAAGGCTTAAACATCAAGCCCTCTTAACTGCTAGCTTAACAGCCTCCTTCAAGCTGTTAACTGTATATACTTCTCTCACCTGCTTAGGGTTCTTGCGAGAAGATACTGTTACTACTAAACCACCTAAATACTTCTTTTCAACTGTTGACATATAATGTCTCCTTATCTGTTATTTATCTAATGTATTCTCTTATCTACATCTAGTTGTATGTGTATGATACGCGCGAAATAAAGGGCTCACACGCGCTATTACCATTACCAATTTAAAATAAAACATCGCAGAGCCTAGCCCCACACGAAGTGTGCGGAGCTAGTGTCGCTAAGCCTAATGCTTAGACATTGCCCATAGCGGCAGCTATGTGCGAATCGTCTTTAGCATTCGGTGTGCCGACAAAGATACTCGCGTTGAATGGCTTACGAGTTTTCTCATTGAAGCCTGCTTCAAAGAGTAAAACCGTAACGCCAGCATCGCGTTTATCTTGCGGTACAAGCGACAGTGCCTTGTCCAAATCAAATTTGGAAGTGTCGATGTTGAGGATGGAACATCCTCTATCTCGACCAACAAATTGGTTAGGTACAAGGTACTTAGCTTTAATGCATGACTTGACATACGTGATTAATTTATCCATAATAATATCTCCTGAGACTTGTCTCGGTTATTGTTATTGTAAATTCATTAGAGTATTAATGAATGCAAACTTTGCTTGCAAAGTGTGAGTGGGTAGTCAGTCGCGTGGTCCCGAACCTGAGACTACGGCTTCAACGAAAACTACCCCCTATAGCCGTAGAATCGGGCGGGACGCGCAGTGGGTATTTCTCACACACCCATTCTCGTGATATTTTTTCCAAATGCCCTGTATTTGTCTATTTATTCAGAAAGTTCTTGCATATGTTATTTTTTTGATTATTTTTAAAAGCTTAGAGTAGGTATAAGGCTAGGTATAAGGCTAGGTACTTAGTCTAAGTTTCAACCTAACTAATTACAGAATTATTAGATAAACAACAGCAATTAGACTAGGCTATCAGTATTTTTTATTTTATTTTTTTGGAATTGTAATATAATGTTGTATATTATGTACTAAATGCCTAACAGGAAAGCGAAACATAGAAAACAATTAAGGAAGCGTCAGAATGCCAATTTAAGGGCTTATAGGCGTAATTTAAAGAAACAAAAGAGAAAGGCTTTGAAAGGTGAATAGCTTAAAAACAGTATTTAATGGCACAGAGGCAAGAAACCTGCCATCTGTAAATATGAATAGAAATTTAAGAGGAAGATATAATCCTTACTCTGCAAAGCCTGATAGTCTTCTAGGTAGAATGAAGAAAGGGTTTGGTGTTGCTAAAGATTTTAAAGATTCTTATGATAACTTTGGAATTACGGGATTATTAGGGCATTATCTACAAAAAGGGGGCAAAGGTGATAAATTTACATTTGATGGCCCTGGTGGTAAGCTAAAGTATAATTTCCCAAAAGGAAGCGCTTTTATTGGCACTGATGAGCATGGCGGAGCTAAAGTAGGACTAAACTATGAATTTTAATAATGAGCCTACTGAAGAGTATCCAGGTCTTCTAGGTATCTTAATGCAAAAAATGAGAGGAACGAATCATTACATGGGAAATAAAGGAGGACCTGTTGATTCGGGCTTTACTCCTAATTTGAGCGATAATATGATTGGAAACCAATTTTCTGGCAACCTCCCTAACTTAAATGATTATAATGGAGGTTATTAATGACTGATATAATGGACGAATATGATAAAATGGCTAGTAAGCAGCAATCTGCTTATACCCAACAACAAAACTTTGTAGGGAATACTACCCCTGACCCAGCTAACGACCCTTTTGTGCAAGCTGTTAAAGCAGGTAATTTTAGCAATATAACGGGTGGAGCAGTGTCAGGAGGAGCTAAGCCGAAAGGTCATAACATAAATGATGTTTATAATGCTCTTGC
>Ga0098060_1000985_pt1 | contig 11912 bp, 10 predicted proteins | sample 21_taG_FD_77063 | JGI IMG/M metagenome (GOLD analysis project Ga0098060, IMG submission 77063) | Marine viral communities from the Subarctic Pacific Ocean - 21_ETSP_OMZ_AT15319 metaG | ecosystem: Environmental > Aquatic > Marine > Oceanic | place: Pacific Ocean | collected 2015-01-19 | reverse complement strand
GCCTCCTGAGAAAATATTTTACTCGTTGTGAACTTTGTTCACGACTCATGAAGGATCCCTGCGGGGATCCTGAATAGAGGAGATATTTGGGACACTGTTCACAAATGTTGGATGGAGCCTTCTTAAAAAATATCTCGGGTGGGATATTTGGAACGCCATTTACAGATCTTCGGCGAAGCCTTCTTGGAAAATATTCCAGAATACATAATCTGGGACGCTATTCACAAATGTTGGATGGAACCTTCTTGGAAAATATTCCAGAATACATAATCTGGGACGCTATTCACAAATGTTGGATGGAACTTCCTTGTAAAATATTTTACTCGTTGTTAACATATTTGGAATGAGCTCGAATAGCTAATCGCAGAAGTTGGATGAAGCCTTCTGAGAAGATATTTTAGAAGGGCGCACTGGAACACCGTCAACAGATGCCCGATGATGCCTCTCATAAAATATTCTATTCGTTGTGGGCTAAGCCCACAACTCATGAAGGATCCCACAGGGATCCTGAATATGAGAGATATTTGGAATGAGCTCGAAAAGCGAATCATGGATCTTCGGCGAAGCCTCTTGGAAAATATTTCAGAGAAGTTATACGAAGCGGCGTTCGAAGATCTTCGGCGAAGCCTCTTGGAAATATTTATAGGCCCCATGAATTTGGATATCGCCATAACTAATTGCGATATAACCAAGATAATACGGTCGCGGACGCTAAGGATAAGAATATTTCCCGAAATAAAATAGCTATGATAAACTGCCTTGCTGGAGAAGATATAAAAACCCTATTTTGGTTTTTTGAGATTACTTTAACGGTGCTATTTTTTCCTTAAAATGGTGTTACTTATTCCTCAAAATGCTCTATATTATCTATCCTTCTTAGTAACCCATCCACCAAATCTTGTTCTTCCTGAGCGTAACATTGTGCAGGTGGTTTAGAGGATAAGAGAATAATATTCCTGAATAGCCCTTGTACTGGACCAGATCTAGTGCTTAAAATGCATTCGTAGCGATCTGTTATTTTTCGCAACATCATTATATCAGTGGATGCAGTAATGTTGGAAACTATAAGATTTTCCTCTCCATCGTAACCATCCCAATAATTTATATTTCCGGTGGTGCACCACAAACCTCCTCCCAAAGTGGCGAATATGCGCCTTCCATATTCTTTCATAGATTCTTTGTTCTTGCCATATATCCACCTTACAGTGGGTTTCCAATTTCTTTTCGGGCCATGGTACTTTCTAAGTTTTCTGGCGTATCTTATCGCCGCTGTATTACCCGGAAATTCCGTAGTAACATCGCGGATTCGCCCTGTTTCCATGTTTATTTCCCTTGTTCTTCGGAAGATCTGGTCGCTAGTAGGAACGTTTCCTTGCATGGCAATTTAGCACACCTCCTTCAAAAGATATCATCTTAGATATTGTGAACCTGAGCCATTACGGTCCGGCCCACAAAAACCCAAACAAGTTTTTTAAACAATTACCCAGCACATCTCGGACGCGCGGTACATTAGCTATTTGTTGACGTTACGTTCCTGGCCGACTTGCCCCTAGAGTTCATCGCTTTGTAGAGGACGGAAGATACTGGGTATTCGGAGTCAGGGTCCATCTCTTTCAAAATGCTCTTTATCCGCGGTGATGCACACTCTATTATATGCTCCTCATGGGAGAATCTCTTTTCACAAACAATGGAAGCTTTGTACATCACATAGATGTTGTCTCGCATTTCTTCGGGCGCAAATTCTATCAGTCCTGGATACTTACTTACTACGGTAAGGACTATATCTTGGTCCATTTTGAGACGGTCAGAAGCCATAATAAAGGCGCTGGAAACGCCCCCGTTCCTTATAGATGCCATAATTACTTCTTTGTCATCAAGTAACCTTTTTGATGCATGTTGGACGGCAAAGCCGTTTTGGCTTATGGCGGCCATAACAATTTTCTTGTTGTCTCTGAGGCGTTTAGATGCACGCTTTAAATCCTTACCGTATATTCGTACATGTGCTAGCACAACTTGCTCGTTATCTTCTCCAAATTTCATTGTAGTTAAAGAATATCTGCACAGAGGCAGAAAAAAACAACCAATTATCTGTAAGGTATACTTGGAATCTTAGATAACCAATTCTCGCATTTGAGGAGATATCCGGCAGATACTTTAGAACGGAAATATGGTGATATGGGCCCTTGTAAAATATAAATACCTTAAGGCGCCGTGACTAAGTGGGCTATTTAACTTTTCACGTGGCTTATCCAAATCGCGTTCGACGACACCCATAAATACTCGCTGGTGTTTCTGTTAGCACTTTATAATCATTGCCAGTGATATGTAATTCTTCTTTGGCTCGTTTAACAATATCTTGCAGAGATATTTTTGCGGAGAATAAGTATAGACAAACCCATTTACACAAGCGCCATTACCTGTGATTGCCATAGAGGCTCATATATTCTAGCGCTTCCTTGCGGATTTTCTACTTTTAAGGGAGATTATTGCGTTGATCCTATCAAGGTTGCTCAAACTTTCGTCATCGCTAATGTCCCTTACCATATTTCTTATCCTTTCCGATGCATATTCTAGCTCTCCATCATTACCCTCCAATGCAATCTTAGTTAACCACAACTCGTCTCTAAGTCTATCCGAAGCATATCCGAACATATTATGGTCTCTGCTTATTGCCTCCCGCGCTATTTCGTCATCATCAGATAATTCCTCGTTTAACTCCATATATACATATGGGGACTCCTTCACGGCTGCTAAAGCGAAATCCCGGCGATTTGCTAACTCTTCATCGATCAAGAAAATTACCGACCCGCTATTTTTTACAGCAGCCATGGCTACCACAGCGTCCCCCTTTAGCCTATCGCTAGCATATTCAATACTATTACCATTAATGGAGACAGCATTCATAACGACAGCTTGGTCGTCTCTAAGATATTCTGGTAAAAATTGTAGAGAGGTTGGGGTGGTATGTATCGCAGTCATGACTATGTTAAGATCCTGCTTAAGTAAATCCGAAGCATATTGTATAGAGTTGCCACGATATTCGACAGCAGCCAAGACGATATTATAGTTTGCCCTTAGATTCTGTGACGCGTGTCGCAAATTGCTTCCGCGAGCTTTGACTCCCAACATCACAAAGTCGAAGTCGCTTCTTAAACGCTCGGACGCAAACCTAAATGCATCCGGACTATACTCCAACATCGAGGCCATGAACTCGAAATCATCTCTTTCTTCAGCTGTCCATTCTGCATCTATAAGGATGACTGGGCCTGTAAATCTTCGTCGTGATATCATTTACACGCCAAAATTTTTTGTGTACCTTCCTGCAAATGTGGCAGTGTTGTTACACTATACATGTGTCTTGCATCCTGCACTATTGCGTAATACAATATACTGGATGCGCACATGCGCTACAAAAACCTTTTTGGTTTTTTTAAAAGGTCGCCCGATTACTTCCTAGCAGACTTGCACTTGCTAAAAAGTAATCTTCGAAATCGCTCTAACCTTTCCTCTGGTGTGGCGCAGTCCTCCACCAGCTTTGAGATTCTTTCCGATGCATACAGAATAGCATTTCCTCTCGATTCCTGCTCTGCAAAAATGACCATAGAGATTTTGTCTCTTAGCCTTTGAGACGCATATTGCAATACTCTACCTCTGCAATAATCGGGTATTTCTTCGTCTGCGTTTCCCCACCTTATCGCGGTTTCGACAATATCTTCGTTATCCCTCAACTCCAGAGAGACGTGTTCTAGCGCAAGACCGTCTCTGCTTAATACAACTTCGGCAAACTCCGCATCCCCCTTAAGCTCGTCTGATGCCAGGCTAAGTGTCATCCTAGGGCACTTATGATGTTTCGCTATTTCGAGCATTATGTCTCTGTTGTTCCAAAGACAGCGGCAAATCTTGAGCGCCCCATACTCGAGCCTTTCCGACAAGAGTTGTTTAACGCAGTGTGTTTCGTTTGAAATAGTACAAGGAATCTTATCCATGAGAATGTATCTTGGCTAACTTGGAAAAAAATAATAAATTTCTTGGTACTGTCATCTTCGAGATTAGCATACTTGGCACAATTTTAGATATACTTGCCTGCGCGGCACGCTTGTGCAGATGATATATTTTATTAAAAAGTACTTTCTATCTATTGTTTATCCTCGAGCATATTCTGGGTTGTTGGTTAATATATCATCTTATGATATAGAGAAACCGAAGATATATCACCCTAATATAACATGTTTACACACCTTGAGGCGAGCTTATACAACATATGCGAGCGACAACCAAGTCTCGAAAACCATTTGGTGGTTTTTTAAAATGTGTACTTACCTACTCTCCCAAACTCATTAGTTATCTTCATCCATCCAAGGCTTGTGGTATCTTGTGGTATAACCTCTCCAATAATTCTACATATTCTCTGCTAAACAAGGCGACTGTCTCTTCTATACCCGCTCCCAGAAAGTAAATTCTGCGTAAAACATTCTGTTGGATATCAAGAGAAGCATACTTGATGGAATCCTCTTTGTTCTTCACGGCTGCATGGACAATGGTAATGTTGTGCCGCAATGCATCCGGTGCAAATCGGAGCTCGTGACCATCCAACTCGACAGCAGCCATTACGAGTTTGTAATTATTCCTCTTTTCCAAAGGTGTTGATGCGAGAGAAACCCCTTGTCTAACCGCCGCCATAACTACATCTTTATCTTCTTTAAGATCCTCTGTCGCAAATAGAAGGCTATTAGGTCGGGGAGCATCTCCGGTGGAATCTGTCTCAGTACTGTCTCGTAAAACAGAAGTCATAACTGCATCTTTATCTTCTTTAAGATCCTCTCCCGCAAACTGGAGGCTACTAGGTCGGGAAGCATCTTCGGGGGAATCTACCTCCACGCAGCCTTGTCTAACCGCCGCCATCATAACATCCGGGTCATTTTTCATCTCTTCGGAAGCATATACCAATGTAGTGATGCCGCTCTTGTATCTTTGTCGAGCAACTTCCTCTGCTCTATCCTCCATCTTTCTAGCTTCGTTCAACCGCCACTCCATCAATCGCATGTTCTTTTCCTCCACCTTTCTTAGCTCTCTTTGCTTCTCTATCCATCTTCCATGCTCTTCTGAAACCGCCTCTCCCGCAACAATTCTTGTCCAGATTTCTGGGTCTTTCAAAAGGGCGTTGATGGCGCGCACTGAAGTTGGTAAGTTTCCATTGATTCTGTTCATCTTGTGAATAAGAATGGTATTTGGCGTGAGACTGCTTTTACTTTCAATTTTGTCTTGTTATTATTTGATATACCTTACTTATTCCAAAAACACATAGTGTTTTTTATCTAGGATATCCACTCTCAGTGCCGGTGTGACATCTTTGCGGACTTTGCTCTATGAAACTTTACAAATATGTCTAGTCTCTCTTTCCAAGTGAGCGTATTATCATCCGATATTCCTTTTAAGGTTTCCATGAACCGATCGGTCGCGAAGAATTCCACACCATATCCAGTAAGTTCCATACAAAGCTTGAGAATATCTACCTTATCTCTAAGTCTATCAGATGTATATGATATGACATTATACGGGTCGTTTTCTATCGCCCTTCTAACAACTTCTTCATTGTCGCGCATTTCTTCCGAGAGGTTAGACAAGTGGAACCCTCTTTGGCCGACGACCAACATTGCAATCTCGAGATCATTCCTTAGTTCATCTCCCACGTACTCTATCACCTCTGGCTCGCTTTGCAAAGAGAGTAAGGCGAGCTCTTTATCATTGAGCAATTCTTTCTTATCTGCATACACGAGGGCCCACCCATTTTGCTTTGTGGCCGCGTAAACTATTTCTCGGTCTGATCTTAGTTCCTTCGACGCAAACATTATGGCACTTCCATTTTGAGACACCGCTGCAATAACTATGTCCCTATCCCTCCTCAACTCTTTGGAAGCAAACTCTAGAGACTCCGCATTTTGAGACACCGCTGCAAGAACTATTTCTCTATTGTTTGCAAGTTCATCTGGTGCAAAAACAAGGGCAAGGCCGTCCTGCTTGACAGCGGCCATAACTATATCATAGTCGTTCAAGAGCCTTTCAGATACAAACTCCAGTGCAGTACCACACCTACTAACAGCTTCCAGTACAACCCGCCTATTATCTGAAAGGCGTTCGGAAACATACTCTAGCGCCATTGGTGATTTTCTTACAGCCGCCAGCGCTACTCCCATATTATTCTTGAGTCTATCCGATACATATGACAGCATATTCCCTCCTGATTCTAGTGCTTTCAAAACTATTTTGATATTGTCTTTTAGGCGCGGGGATGCGTATAGAAGCATCCGACCATCCTTCCCCACGATATTGTAAACGATCTCTTCGTTGTCTCTATCATCTTCTGGGATTTGTTGAAATATATTCCTACTCATGCTCATATTTGTCAGCGTCTGGATAATCATGATCCAATATATACTTATGGTTAATTTAGAATATCCATAACCGACAATATCTTAGGCAATATACACCGGATTAAAAATGGGAGCGTGCCTTTAATACTCACCTACAATCTCCAAAAACCACGGCTGGTTTTTTTATAATGTGTTGTCCATGTATATATCCATAACATCACTTGGGTCCAATCCCGTACCATCCACCGATACTGCCAAATTAACAAGATCCCAATCTTGTCCAACAGCTGCATATGTCAGTGCATCTACGCCCCAAATTTTAACACACTCCTCGACTAACTTCCTATTCTTCCGCATTTCGTCGGATGCAAAGGCCAGAGCATCCGGATTTTCCAAGACCGCAAGTCTAACTATAGTTAGACTGTTTCTCATTTCGTCAGATGCAAACTTTAAGGCGAACGGATCCGACGATACAGCAAGCTTTACAAGTTCTTCGTCACCCCTTAACCTCTCAGACGCAAACTTGATGGCCATCGCATCTCTTTCCATAGCGAGCTTCACGAGCTCTTTATTATCTTTTAGTCGAGGGGATGCGTACCACAAAGATGTATAGGTATTATATACCGCAATTTTCAAGACTTCCAAGTTGTCTTTCATATTTTCGGATGCAAAATAGAGCAAATGTCCGTTTTGCTCGACTGCGAACTTTACAATTTCGAGCTTGTCGCGCAGTCTTTTGGACGCGTATTTGAAAGTCCAGGGGTCCTTCTCTACAGAAGCAATGACCAATTTCTCGCTATCTTTCAGCTCAGCGGGAACCCTTTCCATTAGTTCCGGGTATTGCTTCACGGCGACGATGGCGATGTCCAAGTTGGCACTCAGTCCAGGACCCGCGCATAGATACTGCTTACCATCTTCCTTTACAGCCTCCATAACGATGTTATAGTCTTCGCGTTCTTCTTCGGTCGCGTAAGTGAGCAAGTTATCGATGATCATAATGTTTAGCCCGACCTTATATTTTCCTATCTATTTTCGCAGGGGTATATTTTAAAAGCCGGGCATTTCTTATTGTGCTCGAATGCATCGCATAATTCTTATATCTAAGGGGGGTTATAGTATCTGCATAGCGGCGATAATGTATGGACACAGGAACATTGGGGGCGGTGGGTCAATTGTCATTTATAAAGGGGGCATCTCAGGCTAAAATAATGGCAGAGGAGAGCTACGAATCATTGCCAAGGAAGTACAAGTATCTAGTTGAGAACTCTAGAACTGCTGAGAAGAACTTCTTTCCTATTGCAGGAAAGAATAGCGGTGAAACTGTCGCAAGTACCTGTTTCGCGGAGGCTAAGAAGGCGTTATTTGAGAGTCGCCATATCCTTGTGTGTGATATGAAGGAGGTTCCACAGGCTAAGCAGACACATTCTAGGACACAAGCCTCTTCGACGCAAGATAAAGAAAAGACCAATGTTATCTACAGTGTCCATAAGGAAGAGAGGTTGGTACTCCGTAACAGCTGGTTGGTGTTCAAAACACCAGAAGTGGTTTTGGAATTGCCTGAGGAGCTAGATTCGCGCGTTAGAATAAGATGGGCTGATGAATTGGAGTACTGCATCGTCGACAAAGCAGAGTTGTACGAGAGCTGCACGATTCAAAGCTTCGACAAACATTCTTCCAGAGCTGAATCCAAGCTGTTTAGAGAACGACTTGAGGGCAAGAAAGATTTCTACTGGAGCGACCGTCTCGCCCCGGAGACAAAAACATCGAAGCAGGATTTCTGGCTGTACAGTGAGTCGGAAGCAAATATAATCCCAACTTGGGGATATAGCCAAGAGTCTCCCCTTGTCCATAAATATACCTTTAATTTGGATTCGTTGAAGTATATTCGAGCGCAGATGAAAGATGAATCCAGCAACAAATGGGCGAACGTTCCGGTATCCGAGGTGTCACAATATATTACCTTCCCTGATGGCAAGGGATCTATCATCGAAACACCGTTCCTCAAATGCGAGTACAAGATGCTTGATGATATTGCGTACGAAAAGGTTCTCAAGGAAGGTATTGAGAGACATTTCTTCAGATACATTCCACTGAAGACAAAGCTAGAGAAAAGCACAGCGGATTCATACAGGTCAATGGCGAGGATTCCACATAACAAGCTTATACACTCCGTCCACTGGATGGTGGAAAATATGGAGTCTGTGAAACTTGGTCAGCCATGTAACTACACAGATAATCTAGATTCCATCCGCAGCGGGAACGACCCTATCCTCATGACAACATTTGACGAAGGGGATGAAGCCACGGGGTTGGAGTCCTTGTTGGAATACTACCCGGAGGATCAGGCCATAGAGTTCGACTCTGTCTCTCCTGCATGTAGGAGGAAGATGGAAGATTATCCAGGCTTCCATTTGAGGTTGTATTCTACCAACGAGTGCATGAGGAGGGACTGCCAAAAGAATTTGAATTTCTCTGTCATGTCCACTGGGGCTGTATTTGGCAAGGATAGCAATAGAACGATGTATTGCTCCACTGGAAACAACAACGTGTATGACATTCACGTTTATGCGCGAGTTCAAGGCGCAATAACCTTTTCATTTGACTCTGTTCCTTCCACAGAGAACAGACGAGAAAAGATCACAGTGACGAAAATAAATATCGAATGTTGATACCTTGATTTCGCGTGCAAATCCAAGTAATTGAGACCTCTTCCCCCAAATATCTATAAAGGAGATATTCCACCAAGCAAAGACATGGCAGTCGAGACAGTTAACCAACGTGAATCCGAAGACATCAAGGTTCCAAGCGACCCTAAGCAGAAGAGAGTCCAAATGGGGAAAGATCTTGTAAAGACATTTGAGCAATACGTGAAAGTAAACAAACTCATGTCAAAGGCTTCTAAGAACCAGTGCTTGGTTCTAGTTGACCCAGAGAACTCTTCCGTTACCGAAACCTTTACTAAGAAAGACCTTTCTAGAGCAGAGGACCTCATTAAGAGAAATATGCGACTTTTGGCTTCTGCAAAGAGCACAAGAGCTCCAGTAACGATTGTCCCTGAAAGCTTCAAAGGCTTGTACGCTGTCGTTGTCATCTCTCCAGTTCTCAAGAAGTTTATCGAATGTATCGGAAAGTACCCTGTTGACCCAAATAACCCAAATGGAGAAAAGTTGGGAGACTACCTAAAACTTGCGAAGGAAGGCTATCTCATGAGAAATATGTTGCCTAACATCCTCAATATGTATTTTGACGACCACATTGTTGTGGTAGACGGTAATAAGGAGATTGAGATTACAAAAGAGTTTGAAGAGATCTTTGACAACAAGGCGCTCCGTCCTTTCTACTACTATGATGGGGTAGATGACGACGAGAAGCCTATCAAGCGCTTGGTCACGAAAGATGTAAAGAACCCAAAGACTACGCTTGAGAGCGTAATCTCTTCTTCTAAGTCTGGTAAACTAGAAAGAATCCAGGGTCCCGCCATTCACTGCCTTAACTACAAGACCCGAAACTTCCTCGAAAAGGAAGGCGATACCAAGAACATCAAAAAGATTTCAGATGACGCTGTCAAGGCACAGGCATTGGAAGAATACTACAAGGTAAAAGAAGTCAGAGAACTCTACAAGGAGTACAACAAGAGCAGACAAGAGTAGATTCACGACGCAAATGGATTATAGGGAAATAGGGATCAAAATACACAGAACATAACAAAAATCTATGTGGATTTTTAGCAAGCAGTTACAGCCTTGGATAACTTAGTTGTATCTATAAACATAACATGAGCTATCCAAATGCAAAATAGCGCCCCGGTTCAAGATAAAGAGAGCTTCCCCGATACACTTATTTCCTTTTGTGAGGTGTTGGTTGCTTGTGACTCTATCTACAGATGTAATGTTTTGGAATACAAGACTCTGGTAGAGAATACACCAGACCCCCTTAAGTATGTGAACCAGTTTGGAGCCTTCTACAATAAGAACTCTTCTATCATACGGAACCGCAACATCAAGAGAATGGTATCTGATGACGTGTACTTGAGAATAACAGAGGGCCCAAAGTATAACAAGGTCTTTGACAAATTCTCCATTCCCTTGGGGAAGATTATGCAAGAGTCTCCAAAGAGCGCCGACAAGGTAATGTACTGGCTTATGTCTTGTATCAAGTTCTCCGTAGATGACCCAGACGAAAAGTCTTGTCTGATGGAGTCGCTCCGCAAGCAAGCAGTAGCAGCAGGTATGGCCCCAGCTGCCGGGGCATTTGGGGACATGACCAACGGGCCAATGGCAGCTCTTTTGAATAGAGCCGCTAAATCAGAAGCGCTAACTTCTTTGTTTAAGAAAGGTTCTGATTTTATGGAGAACGAGGAGAACGTAGAAATGGTATCGTCGATGATGAAAGACAGCCTTGGCAAAATATTTGGAGAAGATGCGCAGCAAAACTTGGCCCCAGTTGCTGAAAAGGTACTCCCCTCCTTTTCCAACTTCTTCAAAGAGGTATCTTCCGGCGACGCTGATTTCACATCCTCCCTTTTCAAAGCTCTTCCAGATATACAAAAGAGCTTGTCCGGCGTAGATGTATCTTCATTGGCAGATAAGTTCAAGAATAAAATAGGAGAGTTACAAGACAAAGACGGCAAGTTAGACACGCAAAAGGTAACTTCCACTTTGTCTAATATGATAGACACGCTTTCGCCGGACCAAGAACAAACCAAGGCACTCTCTGACAAAATTAGAAACTGCGATAGCACAGAGATTATGAACAACATCACCCAATTCCTCGGAGAGGGTGAGCTAACCGCCGATAACCTTCGCCAGGGAATTGACAGACTCGGTTTTGAGGAATTCATTGCTGGGGTAACAAATAACGCCGGGAAAGAAAGCAAGGCCGGGGCCGATGTTTACCTTGAGTAATGCCCATCGTGCGGTATAATATATTTTGTATATTACGCGGATATCTAAGACCCAATAGTTGATTTTCCATTGGGTCTTAGATATCTAAGGCCAGTACATCGGGTATTCGTTTGGTGGGTAACGTTGATATGGGCCATAATATACAAAATATATTCTAACGACCTATAACATAATCCTATATAAAAATTTTATATAGTACAAATATCCGCCTAGCTCAGTTGGGAGAGCGTCAGGCTTTTAACCTGGTGGTCGTGGGTTCGAGCCCCACGGCGGATGTTTTCACTGGTCCGTCTAGCTCAGTTGGAAGAGCACCAGACTTCTAATCTGGTGGTCGTGGGTTCGAGTCCCACGACGGACTATGTCTATATAGGCGGTGTGTGGTCGCTCTTTGTAGCGCTTAGCCCTTCGAGGATTACTATGCAACCTACACTACATAGGCGATGGGTTGCTCGGTGTGTAATCGCTCTGTGGGGCGCTTAGCCCTTCGAGGATTACTATGCAACTTACACTACATAGGCGGTGTGTAATCGCTCTGTGGGGCGCTTTAGCCCTTAGAGGATTACTATGCAACTTACACTGCGTAGGCGATGGGTTGCTCGGTGTGTAATCGCTCTGTGGGGCGCTTAGCCCTTAGAGG
>Ga0098060_1000981_pt1 | contig 11935 bp, 11 predicted proteins | sample 21_taG_FD_77063 | JGI IMG/M metagenome (GOLD analysis project Ga0098060, IMG submission 77063) | Marine viral communities from the Subarctic Pacific Ocean - 21_ETSP_OMZ_AT15319 metaG | ecosystem: Environmental > Aquatic > Marine > Oceanic | place: Pacific Ocean | collected 2015-01-19 | reverse complement strand
TATAAAAAAACCCTGACCGTCGTCAGGGTTTTCGCAACTCTTAGTAATTTAAAATCCGTAATTAGTTTCCATCTTTTGGTTGCGGGAAAAAACTTTCACTAATTTGCAACCGTCCTAAACTACCTAACCTGTCTTTTTTAGAATCTATATGATAAACCAAGATTGAAAGTGCCCTCTCTTTCTCCGTTTTCATCTTCTTTTAATCCCATACTGTAATTAGGTTCTACATTAAGTCCTTTCCACACATTAAATGAATAACCTAAACCTAGGGTTAAGTTGTCCATCATTTCTTCTGTTGGAGCTTGAACTGATACATACATGTTTGCGTTCCAGTTGTATCTCCCCCAAAGGTCGTAAGACTTATCACCTAAAGAATCTTCTCCAGCCGTTACTAAACCAACAGTCCAAGTATCGTTTAATACATAACCAATACCCATATTGTCAGTCAAGTTAGACATTTCAAATGATTCACCATCTTCTGGTGTGTTGTAAGTTGTTACTACCATGAAATTTTGTGCTGATGCAAATAATGTTGAAAGTGCTACAGCGGATGTTAAAAATAATTTTTTCATTGTTTCAATTTAACTTTTTTTTATACTTACCTTTTTTATCGATGAATGTAAGTAAACATCTTTTATTCGCTCTACTTCTTAACAAAGAATGATGATAATAGAACTAATACAATCAAACCTACGAAACCACCCTCACCAAGTGAAGAGATTAATGCAGAAAGATTTGCTACCACATCCATTCCGAATACTGAGCCGCCTGTTAAAACATACCACAAGATTGATACTGGAACCACAGCCATTAAAACTGAACCTAGTCCTCCAAAAAATCCTGTAATCATTTTCATTACGTTATCCATTTTTTTCTTTTTTTAAATTTTATGATTACACCAAATTACTGTGTATTCGTTATGATAAATACCACTAAAATAAGACAAAACAACCAAATTTTACAATTATCTTTGTAGTTAAAAACCTAAAAAATGGAAAAATTACTCATACCAAACACAGTACACTACAAAAATTTAGCCGCTATTTTTTTAAAAAAAAGTTTAAATTTTTCTAAATTTTACCAAAAATTAAGTATTTTTTACTGAAGGATATTACTAAGTTGACTTATATTTATAATAAAAAGTATAACTTATGAACACAATAAAAGATATTAGATTACTTGAGAATAGGATTCGTAAAATGGTTTCTGAAACTAAAGCGGGTGATATTAAACAAGAAATTCAAGCAGCCTATGATGCTGTAAAAGCGGTAAAACTAAAACTTAAAGAATTAGGTAAAACAAATAAACAAACAAGTATATTAAAATCCGCTGCTAGAAAAATGGTAGATGAGTTGGAGGATTTGGAGGATTTGGACATGGAAGAAGAAATGACTGAAATGGATAGTGACACTATTAAAAGAAATGAACAATCTGAAGGTTATGGTACTTTTAAAGGTTTAGGTATGAATGAGGGTATCACTAAACTTACTGACCGTGATTTAAATAGACTTTTAGAAGCTTCTATTAGAAAAAAAAAACTTATAAAAGAAGTTAAGAAGACCTATAGTCTTATAACTCGTAGAATAATAAAAGAAAATATAGGTGGTTTAAAGTTAGTAAATTACGAAACTTTATTAAATGAACAATCAGAATGGAGTGGTGGTCGTAATCCTGGAAGTTCTGCTGCTGAAGGTATAGAGAATATATTAGATAACCTAAAGAAAGCGTGGAGTATGATTAAAGATTCTACGACTAGAAAACAAATATCTAACACTTTAACTAAATTAAATAATTTTGCAACCTATACAGCTGAATTAATAGGTTCAGGACAAAGTCAATCAGCCCCTAGAAGTTACGAACAATTAGCTGACCCATTACCTTTTCCAGAATTAGATGAACCAGAAGAATTAGAGGATATAGATGATGAAATATCTATGTAGAATAAAAAAGAGTCCTTAGGGACTCTTTTTTTATTTAATTATCTTACCACCATTAGTTAAAATTAAAGCTATAATAAGGGGAAAAAGTAGGGGTGCTTTTAATATGTGTGTAAATACATAGAAGTTGTACCATCCGTTAGATGGGTTGTTATTACGTTTTTTTTCAAAATTTAAATAATTTTCTACAATTTGTTTTTTGTTAATTTCAACAAAAATCATTGTTATTATTATCGAGACTATTATATATCCAATTATGTATTCCATATTATTATTATTTTAGGTTAAACATCTACTATACAAATATACGAAAAAAATTATAATAAGTTACATGATATTTATATAAAAAGAATAGTTTATGGCACAACAAGGATTAATTTCATCAGTTCAAAGAGAAAAATTATTTAGACAGTGTAAACATATGTTAGGTGCACCCATACGTGGGGTAGAGTTACTAGACGAAATGATGGACACTGCTTTAGAAATCGCTATTGCGGATTATGGTATGTATGTTCAAGATTGGTTAATTGAGAATCAATGGCAGAATCTTGCTAATCAAAATCTAGATGATATTTCGATAACTAACTCCCTAATGACTAAAAGTTTAGACCTAGAAACAGAATATACGTACGCTTATTCTAAAATTGCAGGTCTTCAAGCGGGTGGTCCTTGGGAATTAAAACAAGACTTTATAGACCTAGTTGAGAACCAACAAGTTTATCAGATACCTGGTGGTAGAGAGATTAATGAACTTATGTGGTATAATAGACCAGAATTAAACGACACATTTATTGACCCTTTTCTAGGTGGTTTTGGTGGTGGAGGTTTTGGTGGTGGAGGTGTAGGTGGATTCGCACAAATGGGTGTACAAGGTTCTTATTTTATGATGCCTGCTTTTGATATCTTATTAAGAATGCAGGATAGAAACCTTAAAAACAGACTTATCGGTGGTGATTTAACTTACAGAATTACAGCTGGACCAGGTGGTAAAGGTGGTCCTCGTAATGTTCATTTGATGAATGTACCTGGTGGTAAATTTGATTTTGGTAATGTAAAACAAAGTAGGGTTTATTATTGGTATTACGATACTTCTGTAACAGGTACTACTGGTAGTAGGGAAGAATGTTTAATAAAAAACAGAGACATAGCTTTATTACCTAGTGATATTAGATTGGATGAAATACCTTATGAAGAATTAAATTCACCGGCTCAATCTTGGGTTAGAAGGTACTTTTTTGCTAAATGTAAAGAACAGTTAGGTAGAGTTCGGGGTAAGTTTGGTGGTGCACTCAAAACACCCGACGCGGACTTAACTCTAGAATATGATAGTTTACTAAACGAAGCAAAAGAAGAGGTAGCAAAATTAATTGAAGAGTTGTCAGCTAGACTTTCTAGAATGGGAACTGCTGAAAAAAATGCAGAATATGCTAGTAATGCAGAAACATTAAATAAAAGTCTTAGTTACAGACCTATGAATCCAGGACCTATTTATATAATCTAATATGGCTTTTTATACACAAATAGATTTATCTAGACAAATAAAATCATCTGGTTCTACAAGTGCTAGATTTTCTGGTAGTACCCAACAATATGGTAACTTATGGGTTGGTAATCCTACAAGTGATTCTTGGAATGATGGGTATAGGTTAGATAACTACGAAGGAAATTCTGGTTATACGTTTGTTGTACAACAAACAAACACTTTAAGTGGTGTGACCGATTATAGTGACGGTAGAGTTGCTAGTTATGGTGTTTCTATAACCTCATTCTCAGGTTTATCAACTGGTAATACAGTATTAGCTATATCCCAATCTCCACTTTTACCAGTAAATCCTGGAGCGACATCTGTAACTTTAACAGCTAGTTGTTTACAGATAGCAACTGGTAATTTAATTTCATCTTCATCTACTGACTTAGGTATTGATACTTTGGGTAATGTTGTAATAGATACATCCTCTAAAAGATTTAAGGATGAGATTGAAGATATAGATTTTAAAAACCTAGATAGATTACTAGAACTTAACCCTAGAAAATTTAAATGGAAATCCAACAGGAGTGATGATTGGGGTTATATAGCTGAAGAGGTTGAGTCTTTGGGGTTAACTGACTTTGTAAATTATGAAGGTGGTATCCCACATTCTGTAAAATATAAAAAATTAACTATTTTATTAATAGCCTATTTAAAAAAACATGGTTTAGGTGGTGTAAATTCTAATAAAGTTAGTTGTGATTGTACTAAAGAAGAATTTGTAGTTTTAACTGAGGACACCACATTTGTACTAAACCATACTAAAACCAAAAATTACATAGTAAAATCTTTAGCTAATTGTAATATAGAACCAGATACTGGTTTAATAGATAGGGAGTGGGAATCTTTAGAAATGTTACCTGAAAGTTGTGTTGAGTTTAGATTTTATGAACCTTTATCTACTTGGATGATAGTATCATCCGATGGTGTCAAGGAGTCCTAATTCTTCCATAAAGTAATTTTCACTAGTATTTGTTTTTTTCCAATACTCTCTTTCTTCACTAGATAGTTCTAATATTTCTTCTAACGAATCTTGGTCCCCCTGTTTTCTAGAAATCCCATTTATTAAAGTACATTGAGTTTTGGTAAAGTATTCTCTATCTTGTGGTTTCTTTTTTATTATACTATCTCTAACTTCAGGTTTAAAACAGACCAATAGTGGTTCTACTCTTTTATTAAATGTAGAAATATATCTAGGGACATTATAGTCACCCATAGCTCCATTATCTAAATCATTTTCAGATATTAAATAAGAATGTAGTATTATTTCTTCTGTACCGTCTTTTTTCTTTTTTCTTTGTACATCACCATGGGACATCACTTTACCGTTATTTACATAATAAATTGTATCACCTAGAGAAACCGTAACATTATTTTTAATTATTAATTCCATATGTGCCTGTCTAGACATTAAATTACCAGCTTTAGTTCTTTGTGTACATCTTTTTTTATAAGATTCTATTGTTTGTTTGACTCTGGATTTATTAGCTATTTTGGCTAATAATATTTCTTTATTGTATATTTTTTCTAAATATTCATAATAATAATCTACAAATTCAGGCCCTTTACCTTCCAATAAAAGTCTTAAACCAACATCGATAAATTCTTCTAAATAACCTTGTATTTTTTTAGATTTTATGGAGTTTCCTGTTAACTTAACCACACCACTTGGCATTAATAAGGCGTAATTTTTTCTTGCTATATTAATACATGAAGGCCATTGACCATCAGTGTCTAACCCCATTTCTCCACGCATAAATAAATCGTTATATTCAGCAACATCAGCTTCACTACCAGTATAAAGTTTATCTTTTTCTACTAATTCATTATTACCTAAACCAATATATTCTCTACTATCAACATCTTCTGGACAAGAAAAGTTAACACCGTCAGTGTCCATTACTAAAGGGTCATAATTTTTACTCATAAAAAATCTAACCATTTGTCTTAGATATTGTCTTGCGGTACAAGTTACTTTTTCACCCATATCCATATCACCCCAAGGAAAAACTTGTGGTGCTGATAGTGACCCAAACATTGAGTTAATGAATATTTTAATTGGTAGTTGTTTTCTACCGAATGATTCTGATTTTTTCTTGTCTGTTGAGTAGTATTTGGACGCTAAATTTTTATATCTAATTCTAGTGTCTCTAAAATATTTTAACATTCCTTTCATAGCATGTGTTACGTCACACTCTGGAAAAACGTCATGTACTAATTGTATAGATGGGTATAGTGAACTAAAATCTAATTTTAAGACGTTAGTTGAGTATCCTGTTTTAACTAATCTGGACAACCCACCCACAAAAGGTCGCTTACTATTTTTAGCTGGTACAGCTAAACCTCTATGGTATGACCAAGCCAACATCAACATTTTCCAAAGAGTAGCTGTACCCATTGTAGAAACTCTTTCATATGATGTTGGTACCATACTAGCTAATAAAAAAGAAGCTTGATTAAACTGACCATCAACTTCTTGTGTTTCCCACAAATCATCAATCAAATATCTTTCAACTATTTCACTACCACCTACTTTTTTATAAACTTTTGGGTGTCTTTTGTCTAGGTTTTTTAGACCCGGTTCATCTACAGATTTATATTTACCATTTTCAATATTTAAATAAAATTCTTTGTTTTCAGAATAGGTAGAGGCAATTTTATCACCGGGTACGTATACACGATTTGGTTTTTCTGATTTACTAAATTGTGTTATATATTTTAGCCCCCAACTTTTAATTTCAGAGTTTATGGTTTGTGCTCTCCTTACAGAGTGGGCAATATCTAAAGAATTATAACCCCATATTTTAAGTTGTTTATAATCTTCAATTTCCGCACCTAACTTTAAAACACCATCTTTCATTTTATAGTCTTCGTTTGGATTTAATGTTTTAAATTCTTTGGTGTTCATACCTAAAATTTCAGCTCTTTTAAATAACCAAGGCCAATCAAAATTAGATGAATTATACCCACCAATTATACTAGGTTTTATTTCGTCTATAATATCAAAAAATTGATATATGGCTTCAATTTCTGATTCTGGTGTATCTTTAACTTCTATAACTTTTTCATAACCTCTATTATCCTTTACACCTATCATAAAAATTCTACCATCTTCAGGGTTTAAAGCTGTCGTCTCCAAGTCAAAAACCAACCTATGGACATCATCATATTCTTCAAAACCTTTAAATAATCTTTTTCTTTTTTGTATTAAGTATTGTTCTATTGGTGGTAATATTTGAATACTTTCTCTACTACCCTCACCCCAAGGGTTTAAACCACCTTGTTTAAAAAAACTAACCAAATCTCTATATGATTTTGTTGTTTTAATCAAATAAGTTAACCCATTTTCCAGTCTTATATTCTCAGCTGTTTCTAATTTTTCAACAATGATACCGTATTTGGTCATTGCTGCTTTTTGTTTGTGTTTGTTGTTTTGGTAAAAGTTTTTTTTACTTAGATTGCCTACCCAACAAAATGGGGTAAAAGTATCGGTTTCTATAATTTTACCTTTAACAGGACACTCTTTAATTTTATAAATTTTACCTGTCCTGTAACCATATTCTAAAGCTACTATATGTTTTTCTGGGTCTGAACCATGAAGGAATTCATGGATTTCTTCTGATGTTGCGTTTTTTAAATTTTCTATCATTATCGTTTGTATTATTATCTTCGTGACTATTCACGAGTTTTACTTAACATTCGATAAAAGTATAATAATTTTTTGTTGATTTATCAATTAACAAACACAAGAAGATGAAACAAAAGAGTCCGTAATGTTTATAAATAAATCTTCTCTAATTGGGACTTTAAGTTCACTACATTCGTCGTGTAAAAATATTGAAAACATAGCTTGATACCTGCCTACTTTTTTAACGTCTTTTTTTCTCCATCTATAATAAATGTAATACTCTACTGGGGAGTTTGGTGATAATAGGATTTTTTGTACTATACCTGCTGGTTGGTTTAGTATTCTGTACGTTCCGTCGTCTACACTTTTCATTGAAAACCTTATTGTGGAATTTTCTATTTTGTCATGGAAGGTATCAAACTCAGTCCTACCATCTCTAACTAATTCCATTTTTAAAAGGGGTTCTAATGAATCTTTTCTTATAAAAAATTCCATAATTAATTTGTTTTAATGTCCAGTCATGGCGATATACCCATCATCAACTAACCCTATTTTTGCCCAATGTGTTCCACCCGTATATACTCTTATATTGTCACCGTCAAAAAACATTAACCCTTTGTGGTTTATCTTATCTTGAGTAGTTCCGGAAATACCTGGGTCAAACTTAAACATGTTATTACTATGGTCTTCAATTAATGGTAACATAAATCCTTGTGCGTTATGTCCAGCCCCGGAAAAGATTTGGAAAGCTGCTCCCTTTAAGAGTTTTGAGTCATTAAATGTTTTACCAGAAGAAAGTACTGACACACCTGAATGAGCTACTGTTAAAGCGTTATTTAATGAAGCGAAACCACTACCCACACTACCTGTACCATTACCCACAACAAATAAATCCGAAGTCATATTTCCTCTACCCACAACAAAGTGTGATGTTCCTGACGCGGTTGTTGCACTTCCTGCTGCAAATGAAGCTAATGCTGATGCGGTTGTTCCAGTTCCCATAGCAAATGAAGCGTCGGAACTTGATGTATTACCCGTACCAAAAGCTGTGGACATTTGACCTGTAACATTATTACCACCACCAAAACCAACAGCTAAGTTTCCAGAAACTGTATTTGCTGAACCGGCAGCAAATGAATATAACCCTGTCGATGTTAGTACTTTACCTAAAGCGAAAGCTCCTGTACTATTGGTTACTGTATTTGCTGAACCAAAGGCTGCCCCAACTAAACCTGAAACGTTATGTCCCTTACCAAACGCTGATGAAAAAAATCCACCAATCGTATGTCCAGCACCTACACCTATTTTTGTAGAACCAGATGTTGTACCCGATACCATTAAACTAGGTTGTATAATCACACCACCACCCGCTGGATTACCACCTTCGGCCGTAATACCACTTATAGTTCCATTTATAGCCATAGCTACAAATGGTGACCCTGAAGATGTATACCCACCTGAATATACTGTTACTCCAGAGTTGAGGGTTACGTGACCAGAAACGGTACCACCACTGGCAAATAAACCTACTGGGTGAGTAAATCCGTCTGGATTTTTTATATATAGTTCATACTGGCTTTGTGTACCGGTACCACTACTAGCGTATAAAGCTGTATGTCCTGTTGGTGGATTAGCTATATGGGCTGGTTGTTCTGTTAAAAGTCTAATGTACGATGGCATATTATATTATATTTTTTTTTAATTAATTATCTTTATATATAATTATTTTGTTATTTCCCAAACTACTTGTACGTATTACCTAATAATGTTACAATAGCATCTAAAGACTCATCCATCTTAATTACAATGACTTCAAGAGTATCTTCTGGGTTCAACCAAACTGGCATTGTAACTTCAACAGCCGCTTCTTGTTTGAATTTTTTGTAAAATTTAACTGAGGTTACATTTTCTTGTGTGTAACTTCTAAATTTAACTTGTTGCCCACTACTAGTAAAATACAAGTTATTAGATAAATATCCGAAAATACCTTTTATATCATACATATTACCATCCCTTAAATAAAGCACTTGTGAACTGTCACAGTTGTTTTTTGAACAGTTTTTTGCAAACTCACAATCGGTTAACTTATACCTATCTTTATTAACTAGGAAATTATGATACATTTCATCCGCCATTAATGGTTTTGTGTAATACCTTAATTGTGAGATACCACCCATCCAAGTACCGGCAAAATTTTGTTCTATTAAAAGGTTTAAATCGTCAGGGTCTTGTTGTAATGTTTGGCCTGTGGTGGTTAGGGTACACGCCGTTGAACCTGTGGATAATGTCATATTTTCTAATAAACCTATGGAAGCACCACCCCAAGCTATATTAAATGGTACACCAACTTGTAAATCTCTATGTTGATTTAGAGCTCTAGGTATTATTTCTTCAAAATTCTCAACTTTAAAGTGTCTTCTACCATTTATATAAAATACCAAATCCCCTCTTCTATATTCATCGTGTGATAACCAAGAACCAAAAGTTGTACCAGCAGTATAACAACACGTATTGTCTGTTTTCCCAGTTATCCCAGACGCGTCAAATTCATAATAACCATCTTCTGGTATTAAAGGTAACTCATCAAAAGCGTTATCACACCTACCTACAGATATTGACGATGTTATCCCTGAAAAAAGATATAGTGGGTCCAATAGCCCACCCAAAGCATATTCGACACCATTACCTAGACTTTGGGCACAACTTGCGCCAGATATGATAGGGAAGTATCTTTCAAAACTGACCCCAACATGTATCCAAGTATCTTCACAATTACCAGAATTTATAATGGATGGACATATCACATCAGAATATTTTTCTTCAATATCATATCCAAACATAAAGGTATCACCACTAGTACAACCAGAACCACTGGCTGTGGCTGCTGTTGTTTCACAACCACCAGTATACCTTATAGTTCTATAACCTATTCTAAAATCTGGTGTTATTCTAAAACCTAAATTATTAGAATAAACATCTTGTGTTGTTGATGTCATTGTTATTGTTGTTGAAGTTCCTCCTGTTGCAACGTCAAACGGTGACACATTAATTACTGCTGGACCTAGTGTGTGACCACTTATAGTATCCATACAACAATTAAGTCCACTCATACTTGTACAACCTGTTTCACTCGGAAATTCATTATGAAATTTATTTTCAGCTCTAGTACCTATATAGTAAAAGAATCCACTATTGTTTGGAAAGTCGTCATTTACAGTCCTAGTGTCTGCTGTACAATTTAAATTTTCAGTTCTTGCCGTTAACCAGGTATCTGTATCATAATCGTAACCAGTATACTTCATACCATAACACGCGGTGTCTACACAATCACCTTCAGAATCTATAACATAAGAAAAACTATAAACTTCACCTTCTGGTTCTTGTTGTGGTACATTATAACCTACTGTTGCACAACACAAACAATTACTCTCTGCTTTATATCTGGGGTCTAGACAAGTTCTCGTACAATAATGTTTTTCCCCACCACCACAAATATAACCATCTGCAGGGTCACCGTTTGGATTTCTTGTTTTGCACCCAAACTTATCATAGAACTCCGTACAATCTACACTATCTGGTAATGTAACACCTTTCTCTGTAACTGTCACACCCGTATTCCATACTGGGTTTGTATAATATACGGTTTCTACAGGTTTACCATTTCTTGTATAACCATCTGTTAGTGGAAATGGCCCATCGTAACAACCGTCCCCAGGATTCACCCTAATATTTTTTTCTGGGTTATAGTTTGTAGAAAAACAAGCCCCTTCTGTAGAACCTGTAGCTCTAATTTTTAAAAACGTTTCCATTGTCCAACCCTCATCAGGTCTATCTGGTAAAACCGCATATGGGTAACCGTAAAATTTATAAGCACCAGTATAATAACCACCTAATAGTTCTTGGTAATAACCAGAACTATCGGTAGAAGAACTAATAGTATACCTTCTAGTTCCAGACATATTAAATTGACTGGAATCTTCCGGTCCTGGATTTGCAGCGTCACCACTATCTGGAAATTGAAAAAATGTGTTTGAGACATTCCTTGTTGTTGCACCACTTTGTGATGGAGCTTGTGTATTCGCACTAACCTGCCACATTTTAAATCTTCTATCTTGTGCTGTAAAACTAAATATACCATATGCTGGAACCAATGTAGTAGACCCTGTCTGACCGTTAAGACTACATGTTAATGCTGAATAATTTGCACTACTACTACATAACCCACTTATTGGTACTGAAGGTCCCCATAAACTTATTTGTGTACTATCATTTACCAACATAGTTTCATACTGACCTATATCCACAGCATTTAAGGGGTAATTATTTACATTATATTGGTCCTCATCATTTTCATATGGACAATCACAATAAGATAATGCTTGTCCCCAATAATTTTGACTTATAATTGTTTGTGGAAAACCAGTAGATGTAAGTCCATAATTATAAGTTGCCGGATTAGTTGATATTCTATCCCACCAACCAGTTTGTTGGTTAAATGTTACCGCGGTTAATAGTGGTTGTGTTGTTGAAGCTGTATTATTTAGGTCAATCCACATAGGTAATGTATTACTCATGTTTCCAACTTGTGGTGTTCTTGGTTCTTCATAACCAATAATGTTGTCTGAGTAAACTACTTCTCTTTGAAAGTCTCTTTCGTCAGCTGCTAAATAAAAATCATAATACCCACTATAAGTTAACTTAGCATCTACCTTACTTCCGTAATTATTTAATAAATTTTGTGTTCCCATTAATTATAAATATCATTCTACTTCAAGTTAATATTTATATATAAAGAATATTTAATTATGGCAAAAAAAGAACCTATTTCTATATATCAAGATG
>Ga0098060_1000979_pt1 | contig 11948 bp, 5 predicted proteins | sample 21_taG_FD_77063 | JGI IMG/M metagenome (GOLD analysis project Ga0098060, IMG submission 77063) | Marine viral communities from the Subarctic Pacific Ocean - 21_ETSP_OMZ_AT15319 metaG | ecosystem: Environmental > Aquatic > Marine > Oceanic | place: Pacific Ocean | collected 2015-01-19 | reverse complement strand
TGAAGTAAGATTATATTTGGTGAAACTACCTCTCCTTCGGGAGGGGTAGTTTTATATTAATTTTTTATTATATTATATTATGGCTAAAAAGCAAACAAAAAAAGTAGAGGTCGAAGAACCCTACGTAGAAGAAACAGTTGTTATGGAAGCTCTACAACCGGAGCCAACCCCAGAACCAACTGTAGTAGAAGAACCGCAAGCTCGAGAGCGTTTGAAACCACCTAACGAGTGGGAAATTAAAGATAGAATGTATCTACTGAAAGGTAGAAAAAAGCCTCTTTCTAGATCAATAAAAGCAACAAGCATATATTACTTCGATGAAGAAAAAGGTTACGAAAGAGAACTTAAGTACTGTCAAAACCAAACAACGTGCTTTGTGGATGAGATGAAAGGTGATCAGAGACTGGAACATATTGTTTTTAGATCTGGTTCTTTGTATGTACCAAAAGAAAAAACGGTATTACAAAAATTACTCTCTATATACCACCCTCATAACGGTAAAATATACGAGGAGTTTAAACCAGCGGTGATAGCTAAAGAGGAGATAGACGTGCTTAACATGCAGGTTGACGCTTTAATTGCAGCAAGAAATGTTGATATTGATACTGCCGAAGCTATTATGCGTGTAGAAAAAGGTTCTAGTGTATCAGAGTTGAGTTCTAAGGAGCTTAAAAGAGATTTACTAGTATTTGCACGTAACAATCCTAAACTGTTCTTAGAACTCGCCGATGACGATAACGTGATGCTTAGAAACTTTGGTATCAAGGCAGTTGAAGCTGGTATACTAAGACTATCATCAGATCAAAGAAACTTTATCTGGGGATCAAACGGACGTAAGGTAATGGTTGTTCCATTTGACGAGCATCCTTACACAGCGTTGGCACATTGGTTTAAGACTGATGAAGGAATGGAGATATACTCCAATATAGAAAAACGATTAAATTAATAATCAATGGTGATGCAACTACCCTTCGGGGTGGTTGCAAAACTACAAAAAAAGAATTATGGCAATAAGTATAGACACAGTATATCAAAGAGTATTGACCCTAGCTAATAAAGAGCAAAGGGGTTATATAACTCCGCAGGAGTTTAACTTATTAGCTAATCAAGCTCAGATCTCAATATTTGAAGGTTATTTCTTTAGCAAGAATAAGAGGGAGAGATTAGAGGATAAAAGAGATTCTGAGATTAACGAAGCTGATCTTGAAGAGTTGATCAGCAGAAAACTAGCGCCGTTTCAAAGTGTTGAAGTGGTCAATAATGGTGACACGTTTCCTACAACAGTCACGGCTGGAGATGAGAACACGGATGTGTTTCAAACAGGTAGAGTATTTTACAATAATCAAGTTTGTCAAAAAGTAAGCATTAACGAAGCTAATAGATTTAGCAGGTCTATTAGGCACGCTAGTACAACGGCTGGGCAAGGACCTATATTCACAGATAACCTACTAACCGGTAGAGACATATTAGTTTACTCTGGACCTACAGTTACTTTGGGCGTAGTCACTATGGCTCCTGTAACGTCGATGGTTAGCGTGGAGTGTTTTAGAGTACCTACTCAAGCTAATTGGGGCTACGTGGTTGTTAACGAAAAAGCGCTATACAATGCTAACGTAGCTGTAGATTTTGAACTACATAAATCCGAAGAAGACACTTTAGTTACTGAAATTTTAGAACTAGCTGGAATTGTTATAGGTAAACCTGGTTTAATGCAAACAGCGCAGGCAATGGAGCAACAAGAAATAGCAATGCAAAATACATAGATAAATGGGTATAATAAAATCAACAGCATCAGCATCTAATGGATACTACGCACTTGACGGCGTAAACGACGACTATGTATACGGTAACTATAGATACATACCTCTTAGTGAAATAATAGATTCTTTTGTTGCTACATACGTAGGCGAGAGCAAGCTATGTGAAAAGGTACAACTTAATGACATCAACTTTCACGCAATAAGGGCGTTGCAAGAATTAAGTTATGATACTATTACGTCTACAAAAGACTGGGAAGTTACGGTTCCCTCTACGTTAGTTTTAGTAATGCCAATTGATTATGTTAACTACATTAAATTATCGTGGAGTGATAGTAATGGTATAGAAAAAATTATATACCCTACAAGTAAAACGTCTAACGCGAGAGTACCGCTACTAGGGACAACGTATGGAGGATTTTTAAATACTAACGACGGGGACTTAGATTACGACGATCCTAACAGTAACAATAACTTTGAGTCTGCTACATCAGCAGCTTATAATGCTAGTTCAATTTCTGAAGCTGGAGATTTAGACGCAGACGAAGTAGACGATTATTACGGCGGTTTGGTAGGTGGAAGATTTGGTATAGATCCACAATATGCTCAAGCCAACGGATCGTTTTATATAGACGAGAGTGTTGGTAAATTTCATTTTAGTTCTAACTTATCTGGAAAGACTTTAGTCTTGAGATATTTAAGCGATGGTATATCTTCGACTAATAGCGGTGGTATAGACTTAACGACGAGTTTAGTTCCTAAGCTTGCAGAAGAAGCTATATACAAACATATACTTTATGGAGTTTTATCTGCTCGTACAGACGTAGATCCAAACGTATTAATAAACATAAAAAGAGAGAGATTCGCGCAAACTAGAAACGCAAAATTAAGATTGTCTAATCTTAAGTTAGAAGAGTTAACTCAAGTTCTTAGAGGAAATTCTAAGCAAATCAAACACTAAAACATGGCAGAGTTAAAGAGGGTGTTCTCTAAAGCCACGATGAACAAAGATGTTGATGAGCGTCTTGTTCCTAATGGCCAATATAGGGATGCAAATAATATAGAGATAGCTACGTCAGAAGGTTCTAACGTTGGAACTGTTCAAACGATATTAAGTAATCTAGAAAGGAATCTAATAGATTTCGATCCAGCTATTACTGAATATGCGACTCAATTGATAGGTGAAAATACCTGGAATGCTTTTGGTCCGCATAAAAGAGCTACCGTAGTAGGTTGTATTTCTGACCCTGCAAAAGACAAGATATATTACTTAGTTTCAGCAGGAGACGAATCAGACACCTCGTCGTTAAAGGGAAGTTCTGATCAAGTAGACAACTATGCCAACAACTACGCTAAGGACTATATCGTGGAATATGATACGGTAGAAAAAAGAGCCCGCTATGTTTTTGTTGATATATTTAGAGTCCATCAAAAGGTTGATACATCAAACACAACTATAGGCGAAACTACTTTTCATATTACAGGTGGCAATGGCGGCTTAGGTGGTGGTGGTGTAAGAATTGGTATGAATCTAGTTACTTCAGCCACGGAAGTTGCCACTAACTCAGACGCCAATCTCGTAGTTACCTCCGTACTTTATGATGAAACCCCCGGCATGGATGGTAATCCTTTAGACGGGAGTGGAAGATGGAGAATAACAACAAACCTTCCACACGGTTTAAACGACAATGATGTCATTACGTTTCAAGCTCCACGAATTTTAGAATTTTCTAAGCATAGAATAATAACAGGTATAAATATACTTGAAGACATGCTATTCTGGACAGATGGGGTTCACGAACCAAAGAAAATTAATATACCTAGATCTATCGCGGGTACTGGTGGATATATAGATCTTGGCACAGGTATGGACGCCAACGCTACTGACCTTGATTTAGAATCAACATTCTTAGGGGATACCGATTATTTTCACACTAGACTAACTACTGAGAGACCTTCATATGAGGGTATGGCAAACCAGTATCAAACTGCATGGAGGGAATATGCGTTTACTGATGCTATTACTGGAGCTCAAACTCTAGAGCAATTTCCGATATACACAACTAAAGACCACGTCACTGTTATTCGAAAAGGTCCAACGCAGCCTTTGGAGTTAGATATGTACAGAACAGCGGCGAAAAGAGTTACAAGTAGTGGTGTAGAAACACCATCGGTGGCTATAATATTAGACTACGCTTTTTTAGATCCGGATAATACTAGCCAACCGATACAGGTAGATCAAACAGCGGTAATATCGTTTGTAGAAGATGTAGATTATAGAATAGATGATATAATCTTAATTGCGTCAGGAGAGTATGTTTTAGGGCCAAACAGTTTTACAGAGCACTCTATTAGAGCTAGAGTTGTAGCGTCTCCTGTGACTAACCCAAATTTACTTGCCAATGAGAATTTTGTAATAGAAATACTATCTATCCAAGAAGGTATGTCTATTGTTCCTGGTGACTGGTATGTTAAGTTAGAGGACAAGAGACCTATGTTTGAAAACAAGTTTCCTCGATTCTCGTATAGATATAAATACAGTGATGGCGAGTACTCAACGTTTGCGCCGTGGTCTCAAATAGCATTCTTACCTGACGTATACGAGTACTTTCCTAAAAAAGGCTACAACCTAGGAATGGTTAACCAAGTAAGATCCTTAAGGCTAAAGTACTATTTTTACGATCAAGACACCTTGCCTCAAGACGTAGTTGAAATAGATTTACTATACAAAGAAGCGGGAAAACCTAATGTATATACAGTAAAAACTATTAAACCTACTGATAATTCTTTAGAGTGGCCTAATCTGCAAAATGATTTCCCACCTACATTAGACGATTTCCTTCAAACGTTTAGAGGTAGATTTGATATGACTACGGACATGGTTCACGCCTTGGTCCCTGATGATCAAATATTACGTCCTTGGGATAATGTTCCAAGAAACGCTAAAGCACAAGAGATAAGTGCTAATAGGTTGATATACGGTAATTACTTACAAAACTACACTGTATTTGAAAACCCAATTATTCACGTAGGATACGACGCATCTTCTTTAGAGAATTATGATTACGCAGAACCGTCTGTTAAAACAATGCGTAAGTATCAAGTCGGCGTTGTATTTAGTGACGGATATGGTAGAGAAACGCCTGTGCTCACAACTAAAAATGCTACTATTGAAGTGCCTAAAGATCAGTCTGACACTAGAAATAGAATAACGTGTCATTTAGACGAGGCTACAGACATACCTAGTTGGGCTAAGTATTTTTCATATTATATTAAGGAACCAACTGTTGAGTACTACACCATGGCTATGGATAGATGGTATTCTGCAGCAGATGGTAATATATGGTTATCGTTTCCTTCTTCAGAAAGAAACAAACTAGACAACGAAACGTTTTTAGTTCTTAAAAAAGCTCACGGTACAAACCAAGCTGTTAAGGATAAAGCAAGATACAGAATATTAGCTATAGAGAACGAGGCTCCTGATTTTATCAAAACAGAAAGAAAAGTTTTAGGTAGAATATACGACAACGGATCTGGTGCAGTAATAGGTAATGGAGGCTCAGGGTTTCCTTCGCAAGACGCAACGTATATAGACTTTCCTTATGATTCATGGATAGAAAATTTTGGAGATCAAATACATATTACTCAGCCTGATTCGCTAGCTATTAGGTTTTACGGTGGCAACGTATTTTCTAACGATTACGAGGTCTCTCAGGTAGCAGCCCTTGGATCAGGGCCTGAAACTTTTAGGGTAACTTTAACAAATAGAATAGAAGAAGACGCTGAGTTTATAAGTGAAGATGATACTATAGCTACTGTTATAGGTAATCTTTCTATGGAGTTAATTGAGCTAGAAGTAGAGAACAGGCCAGAGTTTGATGGAAGATTTTTTGTTAAGATACATAAAGACGAAACTCTAGAGCAATACGTATTAAATTCTCAAGTTATAGAATATTCTGTTGCAGCTAATATGGAGATAGGATATCTTAATAACAATGGTTATTCTGGAGTAGATCCAAGCACCGGCGAGGTTCTTTGGGATACCACGATGATAAACGCTGGCGGCGCCGATGATGTTGGATCAGGCAGTGCTCAAGATTATTATGATAACGCATATAGTACTCAAGCTGGAACTGCTGCTGGTTCTGTTTCAGGTTCATATAATCACGTAACTGGACTACGAAACGTGGCAGGCACGCCATTGCACCCAACTGAGTACGCTCACCATTCAGCACCTGAAGATATAGGGGGTCAAGGTGAGTTTGCATACTGGTGGGGTAGTAGCCAAAACACAGGTCCTAACGAAGCGCCTGGTGCGATAGACAACCCAGGCACCACTCCTTATAATGATGGTCAATCCCGAGAGTCGCATGGTATATGGTGCAATCAAATAGATAATAATTCTATCGCAGCTATTAACGACAGTACTGGTGCGGGTTCAAGTCCAGTACAAGAAAACGACAGCGGTTCTAATTTTTGGAATATGGTGCTAGAAGAACGAACGCTCTTTATTGATGCGTCTACAGCATACTCTTGGACTGGTAGAGGAATGAATTCAATAGGTCAAAGGCCTGGAGCTCAAGCTTCTCTAGGGCAAACTGATCTTTTTGATTCTGGCCCTCAAGCATCTGAAGGAATTGGGTTTGAAGGAGCAGGTACTGAGGCTGTTGGTAATAACCCTAATATTGATCAACCTAGTAATACAAACCCTAAAATGGGGCAACCCAGTAGAGGTATATGGCACCATGAGAGCGAGGATATATCTTATATAGACTTGTCTTGGTCTGGTATGGGTAATATCGGTAATGTACAACAAGGTATATGGCCAGGTGATGGTAACGGTTCTCCAAACGGCGGTTGGTCTGACGCTACCGACGCTATTGGTATTTTTCATAAAATAGCTAATGTAGATTGTGAAGACGCCGAAACACAGTTAAAAATAGACCAAACCTGGGACTTCCTACAGCAGTTAACTGCGCCGGGCACTATGTTTAGATTTGGTAGAGATCCTGATGAGCAGATATATACCGTCTTAGCTGAACCGTTTCCCACTATAGTAGGTAATAGTTTTGGTCCTGGATATGGAGACACTCAGGTATTTAGCACGGGTAGTGGCGCGCTTCACGGTGTTTGGGGTATTAGAAACTATAGACCCGATTGGCTTGCGTTTGTAGGAAACCGAGAGCAATACGGAGTAGCAAACTTACGACAGCGTTGGACAATAGCTGTTACTCCCCGAATAGGGCAGGAGGGAGGACCGCCGGCTGAATACTCTCCAGTAAAGGGAACTGGAGGTAGACACCTGAATACTGCAACAGGTTTATACGGAGGTGACGGTCCAGCCGCTGGTACTGAAGACTATAGAAGAGCTTTGTGGCATGATTTAACAGGTGCTAGGGATACGATAGAAATACTACAAGTATATAGTGACAGCGCTACAGGTGGTAATTACACGAACAATCCAGGCATATGGGAGACAGAGCCAAAAGAAACTGTTGATTTAGATATATACTATCAAGCGAGCGGGTTGATACCATTGGAGCTAAATCAAACTACTGATGAAGAGTTAATACCTGTTGAGGCTAACAATATAGGCGGTACTACGTTTAAAACAGCTAACGTTGATGTTAACGGCGATCCGATATTTACTACACATACTGTAACTAAATGTGAAGGAAACATAGTAACATTCTCTCCAGCTATACCTCCTTTAGCTGGAGTTCTTGGAGATACACAGTGGGCATATGTAACTGGAGGTGGAGCTTTTAATGGCCATATTCTTTTTACAAAAAGAAACTCATACTCTTTTACAGCTAGACAAGTTGTTTTAGATTTTGCGGTTACTGGTGACACCACCATGGCTTTACATGGCGGTGTTGGTACGCAGCTACCAGAATTTAAGTTATTCTCTCAAAAGCATTATTTAGATTGGAATAATTGCTGGTGCTTTGGTAATGGTGTAGAGTCTGATCGTATTAGAGACGACTTTAATGCGACGCAAATGGACAACGGGGTGAAAGCTTCCTCTGTGATAGCTGAACAGGTACGCGAGGAGAGAAGAAAGCACGGGATGATTTGGTCTGGTATATATAACTCTATGTCTGGTATAAACGAGACAAACCAGTTTATTGCGGCTAAAAAAATAACTAAGGATTTAAACCCAGTATACGGTAGTATACAAGCGTTATTAAATAGAGATACCAGGTTGATTATGTTCTGTGAGGATAAAATTCTTCGTGGCGTAACAAATAAAGATGCCTTGTACAATGCTGATGGTAATCCTCAGCTCGTGGCAAGTAACGCGGTTATTGGTGATGTAACTCCATACCAAGGAGAGTATGGTATATCGAAAAACCCTGAGTCATTAGCGGTTACTCCTTCTACGGTGTACTTTAGCGATGTTATGAGGGGTAAGGTTTTAGCGCTATTTGATAATGGACTTCAGGTTATATCTGATGCAGGTATGAAAGACTACTTCTCTGACTACATGGCTTCTTATGTATGGCGTAGTTTGGGTACGTATGACTGTAGGAAGAAAGAATACAATCTGACGCTGTCAAAAAAGTATGCCAACTATCAAATACAACCTCATGACCAAACAACAGTTTCATATAGTGAGTTATCAAAGGGTTGGATTAGTTTTAAATCTTTTTATCCGCAAAACGGAGTAAGCCTAAACAACAACTACTACACGTTTAGTTCAGGATCAAACAACTCTGGAAGTCTATATGAGCACTATGCCGGCACTACGAGAAATACTTTTTACGAGCTAGCTAGCACATCTGATATTACTTTATTATTTAATGATAGTCCTGAACTAATTAAGGGTTTTAGCACTCTTAACTATGAGGGTAGTCAAGCTAAGATCCCGGTGTTCGCGAGTCTCGATAATCAAAACTACTTTACAGGGGATTATAGCACTAATCAAGGTTTAATAGATACTGACGGCGTTACTGACGGCGAATACTTTAATCTTACTGCTAAAACAGGTTGGTATGCTGATAACCTAATAACCAACATGCAGTCCTGTGATAACGTTTACTTCAAAAGTAAAGAGAAGAAGTATTACGGGTATCCAACTGGCGATACAACCTTGCACTCTAGTGGATGTGGCAATGACTCAGTGTCAAATCTTGATGAAGCAGAGTTCTCGGTTCAAGGTATAGGTCTAGCGAGCATAACTCATGACACTCCAACTCAGGGCGATGCTATTACTGTTACAATAGCTAATCGCACGGCTACAACAGACGGCTGGGATACAGCGCTGGTGGTGCAGCAAGAAATACTACACTGGACTTGTGACGAGCAAGTGCTGTGCGTTGTTGGTGGTGCAACTATAGGTAGTGTCACCGTTAACTTAACAGTAACGTCTATTATAGACGGTGTATTTACTGGATATCCATTGTCTGCAGCGAACTTTGAGATTGGCGAATACGGTTCAGTATTAGGTAATGTATACACAATTGATGGGGATTCTAACGTCACGGATGTTATAGATATAGATACTGTTACATTTTCAGACAACGGTACTGCTGGTGATCCGCAAAATACGTTAAACGTAGCTGTAACATTCCACAGCGATCAAACTTGGCCTACGGCTGATTACACATACTATATAGATATTGACGAAAAGGTCGACGCTCCAACGGTTAGCACAAGATCATTCTGTTTACAAACACAATATGCTTACTGGGGTGAAGATCCAACCATGGCAGGTCTTGTGCCAGGTCTTAATTCAGCGTTTTATTTTGGAGGTCCGCATACAGAGACTGGTCCAACTATTGCTCAAGTATCAGACTTGCCAGTAGGATCAACAACCGATATTTCAGAGACCGTACTACAACCTGGTACGTTCGAGGTGAATACTTTAGGATATTATGCGCCTGAAGAGCCTACTCTAAATCTACACAATGGCACCGTAGAGAATGGAACTCAAAGCCTTGTAGCTGAGATTAAGTTCCACTCTAATTTGGGTTTACCAGACTTTGCGCTTGTGCCGTCTGCCAATTATCCACAAGGATATGTTCAAGGCACGTATTTCACGGGCACGAGTGGTGCTATTCCTCACGTGAGCTTTGAAAACCTTGGGCCTTATGAAGGATCTTATGTTGGAGACGTTGTTGATGTAAGCTGGGCTGAAATCGGAGAAAATTTCTCTCCAGTAATTCAAGGGTTTACTGCGCGTGTATTCTATACACCTCCACCTGAGGAAGTTTTACCTGATTGGCCTGATATGTGTCAACTTAACCCTGGTCCACACAAAGCCATTGTAAACTTTAGAATGAAGCATCAGGGTCAAGGAGTTGCAGGATCCGAACCGTCTTTATTTACTGTTATCTGTAATCAGAATCTACCATTCGCGGCTAAAACGACTGCTGTTAAAGTACTTGGAAAGGCGGGGACTACATATAAGATACGCGTACAAGAGAAAACTTCTTTAACTAACAGTGTCACTAAGGCTGGTGGGTATTATAATTTCAAGAACAGAGTGTTTGAAAATACTGACGTATCGGAGGTGTATACTATAGGAGCTTTAGGAACTAACGCTCACACGGTCTCGCTTCCAGGAGCTACAGCGGACACTAGGTACGATGTGACCGTAGAACCATTACTTCAAAGCAATGGTGAACCAGCTATAGCAAGCCACAAGGTTCCAACTAAAGCAGGTGACTGCAGTATGGTAAAACGAGGTGTTAGAACATTAACGTTAACACCAACCACGGCAACCGTATCTAACTTTGGGTTACTACCTACGCAAGCGATAGTTAAGCCTAAAAAATATGCTAACGATAACTACAATATAGGGGGACTAGGAAAAAGAATAGAAGTATACGGCGGTAACTCTAACGTCTCATCGACTAAAATAAATATGAAAAAAGGCGTTAGACGTATTGAAAAAGACATGTTAGTTATGACGCCGTTTAATAGTGGCATCATACCTCACAACACCAAAGTTGTTAGCGTTCAAGATAATCTTGTGGTGTTAAACAACGCGGTAGCACTAGATAATAGTACGCGATTAACGTTTATAAAGAACAGTAAAAGAATAGTTCCTTTCTCTTTGACTATACCACATGGTTCTGGTAAGGTGTTGTCTTTAAAAAGTGATGTTGAAATGGGTAACGTAATAAGTGGCCTAGGTACTGCGACGTCAACGCTTACAAGCGCAACAACAACTAGTACAACTATTAATCTAGCAAGCGTAAGAGGTATAAAATCTAAGCACGTAGTTAGAGGAACAGGTGTAGTGGCTGATCCAGAGTATGGTTATCTACGCGTAGAAAGTGTTAATCACGGTACCAATAGCATTGTTGTTTCTACAGCTCAAACAATAGCCGATGAAACTAGTTTAACTTTTAACTATCCAGAAGAAGATACTTTGCTACCTGATTTAAAAGATATATATGGAGGATCAAACAGAGGTATTAAACCTCTTCACATACAAGCTTCACTTAGCGACGGGGATCTTTTAGTTGAAGGATATTTAGATGCGAAGAGCGTTCAGAGAACTGATACTCTAGATATTCATATAGATGATTTTGTAACTGTAAAATAATATAATATGCCAGCAGCAACACTTAGTTTCTCAGCTCCTATAAACGCATCATGTCAAGTCGGTGACACGGTATACTACGTAACGACAACCGCGTCCGGTGGTTTTAACGTTAACGACGCGGATGGCGTGATAGAGATAGGAGAGATAAGACAGATAAACAATCAAACATCTCAATCACCTACTATAATAGCAGAAACCACGCTCGGATATTCTGAACTAAACGGGTTAACAGATAAGTTTATCTTATTTAGTAAAGACAACAAAGCTAATTTAAGTTCGCCTATAGGGTATTATGCTAGCGTTAAAATGGTCAACGACAACACCACGGATGATGGAGAGCTATACAGCGTAGGCACTGAAATAACTGGAAGTAGTGGTAATGCTTTTCGCGTAGATAAGTAAATAAACACTAAAAAGTGTAACTATATCAGTATAATCTAATTAAATAAAATGAGTGTAGAAAATATTGATAGTAAAGATAAAACAATAGCTATGTCTCAAGACTATACGCTTGACGATATAAATAGAATCGAAGATTTTAGGAGCGCTTTACTAGGTTTTGAAGAGCAACTAGCTAATGTCGAAGGATCTTATGGTAGCGCTACAAATGCTGGGCAAAACGAGGTCATGAACGA
>Ga0098060_1000977_pt1 | contig 11955 bp, 14 predicted proteins | sample 21_taG_FD_77063 | JGI IMG/M metagenome (GOLD analysis project Ga0098060, IMG submission 77063) | Marine viral communities from the Subarctic Pacific Ocean - 21_ETSP_OMZ_AT15319 metaG | ecosystem: Environmental > Aquatic > Marine > Oceanic | place: Pacific Ocean | collected 2015-01-19 | reverse complement strand
CTATGTCTGTATTGACAGTGGTTACAAGTATACCTATGATAGGTTCCGTGAAAACTATATCAACGTTCCTCTGAATGGAGATGTTGCCGGAACATTGGTATACACCGCTTATCGTTCTGAGCCTTGGTTCTCACCTGCTGGTTTCCAGAGAGGTCAGATCCGTAACGTTGTGAAACTTCCTTACAACCCAAACAAGGGTCAACGTGACCTCTTGTATTCTAACAGAGTCAACCCTGTTGTTACTTTCCCTGGTGAAGGTACCGTCCTCTTCGGAGACAAGACAGCTTTGGGTTACTCCTCGGCATTCGACAGAATCAATGTCCGTCGTCTGTTCTTGGTTGTCGAAAGAGAACTCGCTAAGTTGTCCAAGACAACTCTGTTTGAGTTCAATGACGATACAACCAGAGCCCTCTTTAAGAATAACGTCAACCCTTTCCTGAGAGACGTACAATCTAAGAGAGGTATGTTTGATTTCTTGGTGGTCTGTGATGAGACCAACAACACACCGGAAATCATTGACCGGAATGAGTTTGTTGCCGACATTTACATCAAGCCCGCAAGGTCGATCAACTACATTACTCTGAACTTCATCGCCACTAAGACTGGCGTGGCGTTCGATGAGGCAGTGGGTCTCTTCAGAAGAAACTCATTCTAATCACGAGGTAACTACAAATGGCAAGACATCCAAAGAGTATCGAACAGTTTAAGTCTCGCCTGGCCTTCGGTGGGGTTCGCCCCACTATGTTCCAGGTGGAATTGACTTTCCCAACTGGTCTTTCACTGCCCAATCAGAATGATTTGGCAGAAGATTCAAAATTCCTCGTGAAGGCCGCTCAACTCCCTGCCTCTCAGGTAGGTGTGATTGACGTCCCTTTCAGAGGTCGTAAGCTTAAGGTCTCAGGTGACCGGTCTTACGCAGATTGGAGCACAAGCATCACTAACGACCACACTTTCGGTCTTCGTGTTGCTCTGGAGAAGTGGTCTGAATTGATTCAGAACCACAACTTCGCTCTTGGTGCTAACGAACTCAGTCAGTACTTCGGTACTGCTATCGTTCGTCAACTCGATAGAGACGCCAACCAGATCAGAGCTTATAAGTTCCGTGGGATCTGGCCAACTACCGTTGGTGAAATTGGTCTCGACTTCGACAGCACTGACCAGGTTGAATACTACGACTGCACCTGGGCGGTCCAATACTGGACTGCTATGGAAGAGGGTGATGGTATTGTTCTTAACAATGCTACCGATCCTACCAGAACTGGTGGAGCAGTTGTCACCTGATACAGGTCACAATATAACTTTTACAGGAGGGCTAAACACCCTCCTTTTTTAATAACTAAATAAGTCATAAGGCATAGAAGTAGTTACAGTGAATTCTTTTCAGTCAGCACCTCAGGATAAGAGTAGATTATTTGGTTTCTCTTACCGCCAGGATGATCTCGAAGAAGTAAAGAAACTATCTCCAGTTCCACCTAATATGGATGACGGCGTTACCGTCGCCGCTGGTGGTCTTACTGGTTATGGGGTAGACCTCGATGGAGGTATGCAAAAGGATCAAGACTTGATCCGTAAATATCGCTGCATGGCGATGCACCCTGAAGTTGATAGTGCCATTGAAGATATCGTTAATGAAGCCATCGTATCAGACACTAATGATACGCCAGTTGCCATTGACCTTTCTAATCTTGATATCTCCGAGAGAATCAAAACAATTATTCGTGAAGAGTTTGCATATGTTCTTCACCTCTTAGACTTTAATAATAAAGGTCACGAGATGTTCCGTCGTTTTTATGTTGACGGAAGACTATATTACCATAAAGTAATTGATCTGAATGCTCCTGAAAGGGGTATTACAGACATCAGAAATATCGACTCGATGAAAATCAAGTTGGTAAGAGAATATAAGAAAGACCTCCCACCACCTAATCTGAAGAACCCTTCATTGACATATAGTGCGGGACAACCTCAAGTGGTTGGACAGAGAACATCTCAGATGCCTGCTCGTGTCAATGAGTTCTTCATCTATAACAAGAAAGGTTTGAATTACCTGGGTCGTGGATCCATGGGACAACAGGCAAATAATGGTACCGTTAAAATTGCCAAAGATGCCGTTAGTTATGTGACTTCTGGTCTGGTCGATGGTAATAATGGACAGGTTTTGTCTTATCTCAATAAGGCACAGAAGTCTCTCAACCAACTACGTTGGATGGAAGATGCTATTGTCATCTACAGGATGGCAAGGGCTCCCGAAAGACGACTCTTCTACATTGATGTTGGTAACTTACCTAAAGCAAAAGCGGAGAGTTACCTTCGTGATGTGATGGCTCGTTATAGAACTAAGGTTTCTTATGACCAGTCGACGGGTGAGATCCGTGACGAGAAAAAGTATATGTCTATGTTGGAAGACTATTGGCTTCCTAGAAGAGAAGGTGGTCGTGGTACTGAAGTATCTACACTGCCTGGTGGTCAGAACCTTGGTGAGTTGGAAGACCTTAAGTACTTCCAAGACAAACTTTATCGTTCTCTCAATATTCCTATTTCCCGTCAGGATGCCGGTTCCGGTTTCCAACTCGGTAAGTCGGATAATATTATGAGAGATGAGGTGAAGTTCGCCAAGTTTGTTGGGAGAATGAGAAAGAAGTTCTCATATCTCTTCTCTGACATTCTGAAAACTCAACTGGTTCTGAAAGGTGTTGTCTCACCAAAAGAATATGATTCTATGAAAGAACATATTCAGTTTGACTTCATCTATGATAATCACTTTGCGGAACTTAGGGAGATGGAAATGCTCCAAAACAGACTGCAAGTTGCTGCTCAGGCTGAACCTTATATTGGTAAGTACTTCTCCGTCTATCAGGTTCGTAACAGACTTCTTGGTTACACTGATGGTGAGATCAAAGAAATCGATCAACAGATTTCCTACGAGCGTAATGTTGGTATTATTCCAGACCCTAACGCTCAATTGTTACAACGGGGACAACGACAAATGCCCGGAGAACCTGATGAATTATCCGGTGAATTCCAAGGTGCTGAAGGTGTACCGGGAGACATGGATCTTTCCGGTGACCCTGCTGCCGATATGGCTGCCATGGGTGGTGCCATGGGCGGCGCCCCTATGTAACTACCACCATATCTAAATAACTCAACAATCAAACACTTTTAATTATTATGTCAAGAGTTGCAGAGCTAATTGATTTGATTGCACAAGGTAAGAACGCAGAAGCTTCTGACGTTATGAACTCAGAACTATTATCTCGTTCTTACCAGGCAATCTCTGATATTAAACCACACGTAGCTGCCGATTATTTCGCACCTGTCGTTGATATGACAGATGCGGAGGCCACACCAGTTAGTGAGTATCCAGAAACCGAAGAGGACCCCAACAATGAAACTGATTAGAGAAGAGATTGAAGCCGTTGAGGTTTTGACCGAAGAGAATAATGGAAAGAAAACTTTCCATATTCAAGGACCATTCCTCCAAGGTGATATTAAGAACCGGAATGGACGTATCTACGAAAGCAAAGTTCTTGCTAAAGAAGTAGGAAGATATAATGAACAGTATATCTCAAAGAATCGGGCTATGGGTGAGTTGGGTCACCCCGATGGTCCAACGGTCAACCTTGATCGTGTCTCTCACAAAATTACTTCCCTGAAACAAGAGGGTTCTAACTTCATTGGAAAAGCGAAAATCTTGGAAACACCTATGGGAAGAATTGCTGGGGCACTTCTTAACGATGGTGTTACCCTTGGTGTCTCATCCCGTGGTATGGGATCTCTTGTTAATCGTAACGGAGTTAATTATGTGGGTGAGGACTTTATGCTGGCGACTGCTGCTGACATTGTTGCGGATCCCAGTGCTCCAGATGCTTTCGTTCAAGGCATTATGGAAGGAAAAGAGTGGGTCTGGGACAACGGACTTCTCAAAGAACAGGACGTTCAAAGGGTGAAAGAAACACTCCAAAACGTACCCGCTAATAGATTAAACGAAGCTATTCTTAATAGCTTCCATGACCTCTTGATGAGTTGATTTTCCGTAAAAGAATCAACCATAGTCAAAGGGTTTTATAAATAACAACGACTAAATAATTGAAATTGTTAAAGTAACATGGCTCAATCCCGTACAGCAGTAAATGCGAAAGCTGCATCAGCTGAATCAGGAGATTCGATTTCTCCATCTCTGGTTCCTGGTCAGTCAAAGAACGATCTTGGCGGCGCCACTCCTGAGAACGAAAGATCTACGGATAACTCCACCAAATTAGATCCTTATAAAGGTGCTCCTGGAAGTGTAAGTTCCAGTCCCGAAGGTAAGATCGGTGGCGAAGTCCTCCCCGGTGGTGGCAAGCACGATGGTACCAAGGGCAGAAGCAATGAAGGTCCTGATACCTCCATTGCCACTGGAAAAGATGGTCTCAAGTCAGCTCCAAAAGGCACCCAGTTTGCCAAAGCTTATGAGCACGCAGAAGTCGATTCGACTGCTGGCCAGGCTCTTGACGAGTTGGCAGGTGACCACGATGCTTCCGATGATTTCAAAGCAAGAGCTAAAGTAATCTTCGAAAGTGCCTTGAACCAAAAACTCCAACTTGAAGTCGAAAGACTCGAAGAAGAGTTTTCTCATCGTTTCGAAAATGAAATTACCGAAATCGCAGAGAAGGTAGAGGGATTCCTCAACTATACTTCCGGTCAGTGGCTGGAAGAAAACAAATTGGTTGTCGAAAACGGCATCCGCAATGAACTCTCCGAGTCCTTCATGCAAGGTCTTAGAGGTTTGTTTGAAGACCATTATGTCACACTTCCAGATGAGAAGTATGACATCTTTGAATCGATGGTCGCTAAGCTTGATGACATGGAAGACAAACTCAACGAGCAGATTGAATCTAACGTCAATCTCGTCTCACAGATGTCTAGCTATACTCGTCAGTCTGTTCTCGCCGATGTTTCCTGGGATCTTCCAGAAACCGGTAAGGACAAGCTCGCTGGTCTTGCTGAATCTGTAGAGTTTGAAAGTGAAAATTCGTTCAGACAGAAACTTGAGATTCTCAAGGAATCGTTTGTTGGTGGTCAAGAGATCGCGGAACAACAGTCTGAGTACCTTGAAGAGTCTGCAGAAGTTCTGCAACCAACAATGGAAGAAGGAATGACAAGCTCTATGGCTGCTTACAGCAGAGCTCTTTCCAGAACCATTAAGTGATTTATTAACAACTATTAAAACAGGTAAAACCCCAAAATGTCAAACCATTTAACCGAAAAGTGGGCACCCGTTCTGAGTCATCAAGATCTTCCTGAGATCAAAGATCCCTACAGAAAGGCTGTAACCGCTCAACTTCTTGAGAACCAAGAAAAGTTCCTCCGTGAACAAGCCGTTGTCGAAGGAAGTGCTTCAGGTCTCCTGACCGAAGCCCCTACGATGTCCGTTAACGCACAAGGCTACCAGGGTATCACTGGTGGTTCTGTCGATGCCAACGGCCTCAACGCTGATGCTGGCCCTCGTGCTGGTTTCGACCCCGTTCTGATCTCCTTGATCAGACGCTCCATGCCTAACCTTATTGCCTATGACATCTGTGGCGTTCAGCCAATGTCTGGTCCTACTGGCATGATCTTCGCAATGCGTGCGATGTATGATGGTCCTGATGGCCCTAACGAAGCATTGTTCGACGAAGCTGATCCTACCTTCTCTAACGGTGGAAACACCTTCAAGGCTGGCAGTCAGGCTTACAACGGCTATGAGCAAGATGCTAATGGTCAGTTCAGCCGTCCTCTGGCAACTGGTGGTCAAACCGGTGATGGTGATGGTTGGAATTCTCCTTTCGACGGTCCTTTCGGTGGAACTACCGAAACGGCTGCTTCTGGTCTGAACCCTGATGGTCCTTATGCTGGTGACCGTCAAATCAATCATCCTTATGTCCCCGGTGAGGCTCCTGCTGAGCGTAACCCCGGACTCCTTGACTCCACCCTTTCCGGTGCTGGTGTTGTAACTGACGCCTCTAACCCCGGTGGAACCAACTACGATCCTTCCCTCCAGCAGATGCAGGGTATGAAGAAGGATCAAATGGAGCGTCTTGGCGAACCCGGTAACGAGTTCCGTCAAATGGGCTTCTCCATCGAGAAGGCTGTTGTGGAAGCTAAAGGTCGTGCCCTGAAGGCCCAGTATTCACTGGAACTGGCACAAGATCTTCGTGCTATCCATGGTTTGGATGCTGAAGCCGAATTGGCTAACATCCTTTCTTCTGAGATCCTTTCGGAAATCAACCGTGAAATCGTTCGTACCGTTTATCGTACAGCTCTTCCCGGTGCTCAGAACAATGTGAACACTGCTGGTACTTTCGACCTGGACGTTGACTCCAATGGTCGTTGGTCCGTTGAGAAGTTCAAAGGACTTCTGTTCCAAATCGAGAGAGATTGTAACGCGATCGCCCAACTCACTCGTCGTGGCAAGGGTAACATGATCATCTGTTCCGCTGACGTGGCTTCCGCGTTGACGATGGCAGGTGTTCTTGACTACACCCCAGCACTGAACGCTAACCTTAGCGTCGATGACACCGGTAACTTGTTTGCTGGTACCATCAATGGCAAGTTGAAGGTCTACATCGACCCTTACTCTGCTAACGTTTCCGACACCCACTACTACGTTGTTGGTTATAAAGGTTCTAGCGCCTATGACGCTGGTTTGTTCTACTGCCCTTACGTTCCTCTTCAGATGGTTCGCTCGGTCACCTCACAAACCTTCCAGCCTAACATCGGCTTCAAGACTCGTTATGGTCTTATCGCCAACCCTTATGCTGAAGGTCCTTCCGGTCCGTATAACAGAGGTCTGGGACGTCTGTCTGACAACAGCAACCGCTACTACCGCAGGGTAAAAATTGAGAACTTGATGTGATCCATCACTAAGTTTCATATCTTTAGGAGCCTTCGGGCTCCTTTTTTTGTGCCTATGTGTTTAAATAAATGTGTTGAAACTAACACAAACTTATGACTCCGAATGAAAAAGCAACACATGATGTAGTGGAGGAATATTTTGAATGTATCGTGGAATGTGATATGGAAGACAAGGAGTGTATTGAAAAATGTGTAGTCACATTAAAGGAAGAGGATAAATATATTTGTTGATATTAGATTAATCATGGATCAAGTACCTCCCCCACTACCTACGCTTTGTATTAGAAGTATCACAGAAGCAGAAACACCGGGTAGATTTTTGATAGATATGCCTTCACTATGGACCGATGATGGTCCACTTGACGTTGATGAAATGGTAATTAAATCAGTCACAGAAGGTAGATATAGGGTTCCGATGTGTCCTCCTGGGTACCCTAATCCACCACAACCAGAGTCATAAATAATGATACTGGTAGTATAAGAATAGAATGGCACTAGAATCACACAATAGATCTTTACCCCCTGACTCTTACTTTACGGGTATTGAAAACAGAAACTTCTTATCCCCAATTGGGTTTAAATTGTCTGTAGATAAACTTCATGGGGTTGATTTCTTTTGTCAGTCTGCCTCCGTCCCTGCAATTTCCATGGGGTCGGCTGATACTGGAACAAGGATTAATAAGTTAAGACATCCTGGTGATGAATTAAACTACGAAGATCTCTTCATTCGTTTTCTTGTAGATGAGAACATGAAGAACTGGTATCAGGTTCATGATTGGATGAGAGAAATCACCACACCAGTTACAACTAAAGAGTTCACATACAATAGAGGATCATATAGAAGTGTAAACGATCCCATTCCTGGCATTATGGATGTGGAAGCTGATGAAAAGGTAGCTTATATGAGAGGCGACTGGACTAACCAGTGGAAGTCTGATGTGTCACTATTCATTCTCTCTAGTAACTATAGACCCGTTGCTGAGTTCGTTTTCCGAGATGCTTTCCCCATCACACTAACGACCCTGAACTTTGATGCTTCTGTACCTGACATCAATTACTTTACAGCCGAGGTCACTATGAGGTATAATTACTTTGACTATTTTATCTACCCAGCTGCCCAGGCAACTGATGCGTCGATGAAACCAAACTATCAAAGAACTTCACTTGGTAACGAACTGACTGGTAAGTAATGGACCTAGAATCTATCCAACTCATGTGGGGTCGAGATAGTAAGATTGATGATGTTATGTTGGACGAGAGTTCACTGAGAATCCCACAACTACATCATAAGTATCTGACTCTTCACAATGAATACTCTCTTCTTAGTAAGAAAACAAAGCAACAACTAAGAACACTACAACACAGGAAATGGTTGTATTACTCCGGCAAAGAAGTACCAGAGAATGCTGAGCCATTCCCTTACAAGGTAATCAAATCAGATGTTCAGAACTGGATTGGTGTTGACGAGGACATCATGAAAACAGAGATGAAGATTGATTACTATGACGTGGTCCTGGACACCCTCCGTGATATACTTAAACAAGTACACCAGATGACCTACCACATCAAACAATGTATTGAGTGGAGACGATTTGTTAACGGAGTTTAATTATGATTGAAACTGCTTTCCTTATGATAGTCCTTAATGGACCTGTGACAATTAAGCCACAGTACCATGGGATGTTTGCCGTCAACACAATACCAACACAGACCGTGAGTGAGTGTGCCGACTATAGTGGGGTTGACCCCTACAACACCCATCACATGAGTGATATAATGAAAGAGTTAGATTTATTGGATTGTTTCTTCTACGATGTCGGAAATCACGAACACAACATTTACTCGCAATGACCCCGAGTATTTTGAGGTATATTGTCCTAAACACTATGACAGACATACTTACAGACTAGTATTTAAGAATGATGAGTCAGTCGAGTACAAAGAGTATGCAACTGCAAAGTATGAATGGTATACCCACAAGGCTCATGTTAAGTATATCGAAGTCCTAGACAAGAGTGGAAAGGGGTTCTAAATAAGTTTGACTTGTCTGTCGTTATTCAGGTCAACCCCTTCGGGGTTAGGGGGTCAGAGACCCCCTTCTTATTGGTTATAAATAGATATAACGACAGACCAGTTATGAAGTATTATGTGTATGTCTTCCTAAGGAAGGACAGGTATTCTCCCTATTATGTTGGGAAGGGTTGTGGTGTGAGGTGTTTCCAGACGGGGGGAAGGTGTGTCAATAAACCTCCCAGAGATAGGATAGTCAAGATAAAGGAAAATCTCACAGAAGAAGAGAGTTTTGAACTTGAAAGAACTTTGATAAAGTTCTGGGGTAGGAAAGATGAGGGTGGTATTCTTTATAATACAACAGATGGAGGTGAAGGAACCTGTGGATGGAACCCCCCTTCTCATTGGAGAGAGAATAGAAGTAAAATAATGACAGAGAATAACCCATTCAGGGGTAAGACACACACTCAGGAGGTTCGAGAACACCTCTCTAAGGAGAAGAAGGGTAGAGTGTGGGTAACTAATGGTTCAACGGATATGATGGTCTTTCCGACCGACATTCCTGATGGGTATCATAGAGGAAGAACTAAACAGAATAATCCTAACCCAATGAATACATTAGGAATGTTTTGGGTAACTAACGGGACTGATACCAAGATGGTAAGAGAAGTCCCAAAAGGATATTGGAAAGGTAGAACCTTATAGATACTCTATGGATATGTTGTTGACACTACAAGTATAACACGAAGTGTCCCCCTTGTAAAGGGGGGTAGTTGAACCACTCTAAATACCAGTGGTGATAAAGTATTATGACAGACTGTATTATTACAAAGAAAAATGAGGTATCGTGTGTTCTGAAATGTGACCCTCATATTCTTTATGAACTATCACATCACTTCTCGTTTGAGGTAGAAGGTCATCAGTTCTCTCCTCAATATAGGAGAAAAGTATGGGACGGGAAGGTGTATCTTGTCAATATTACTAAACAAGAGTTTCCTTGTGGTCTCGTTTATCAAATTTGTAAGTTCTTAGACCGTCACGGATATTCTTGGGAGTTCGAAGATAACCCTTACTATGGAACACCCTACGAACAGGACCCTAAGGTCTTCCACGAGGGTGTGGAGTTGTTTATGAAGAAGATATGTAATGTACCCCCAAGAGAGTATCAGATTGAAAGTGTGTATCAGGTACTCAAAGAATACAGGAAGACCATCTTGTCACCTACAGGTTCAGGTAAGTCCTTGATGATTTACTCTATCTCACGATACTTGACTTCGTTGGGTAAGAGAACACTCATCATCGTCCCTACCAAGTCACTTGTAGAACAAATGTATAAGGACTTCAAGGACTATGGGTGGGATGTAGAGGAAAACTGTCATAAAGTGTATCAAGGATACTCCACAGAGAGTGATAAACCTGTTGTAATATCAACATACCAGTCCATCTATGGTCTTGATAAGAAATGGTATCGTCAGTTTGATGGAGTTATTGGTGACGAGTGTCATAACTATAAGTCCAAAGTCCTAACAGGACTGATGAAAAAGTGTGTAGATGTAAAGTACAGGGTAGGTTTCACAGGTACACTTGATGGTAAGAATGTACATAAACTTATCCTTGAAGGTCACTTCGGTCCTGTGTATAAGACCACCACATCCAGCGACTTGATGGAGAAGGGTTTCCTTGCCAAGTTGATGGTGGAAGTCATTCAACTTAAACATCCTTCTGAGAAGTTTGATAACTATAACGAAGAACTTGAATTCATTGGTAACTTAAATCAGAGGAACAGGTTTATCTGTAACCTCGCAAAGTCTTTGGAAGGTAATGTATTGGTTCTCTTCACTAGAGTGGAGGGTCATGGCATACCAATGTATGAGATGATGAGTGATATGACTAAGAGACCGGTCCATTTAATTTACGGAGATACTGATGTCAAAGTTAGGGAAGAGGTTCGTCAAATTTCTGAGACTAGTGATTGTAACATTATTTTTGGTTCTTACGGTACAATGTCTACTGGTGTTAACATCAAAAATCTCCATCATGTCATTTTTGCTTCTCCTTCTAAGTCTAGGATACGTGTATTACAAAGCATCGGAAGGGGTCTAAGAAAGGCAAAGGGTAAGGATAAAGCTATGTTATATGATATTGCTGATGACTTCAGACAGGACCATGGAAAGAATAACTTTACTCTTAACCACTTGTCTGAGAGGATTAAATACTATGTCGAAGAGGACTTCGAGTATAGGGTGACTACAGTTCCCATAAATAACAAGGTAGGATTATTTGACAACACTTATGTTTGACAACTTTCACGCCACAATCAAATTGATTACTGGTGAGGAAGTTCTTGCTCGTGTGCTACCTACTCAAGAAAAGGGAAATGATTTTTTCGTTCTAAACAATCCGATCATCATCACTGAAGAAACCCACATTAATACCGAGAAAGGGGTCGCCATTTCTGGCATGATTCCTAAGAAGTGGATGATGTATGCTAATGACGACACAACTATAGTAAATAAAACTCATGTCGTTTCAATGTCTGAATTGGATAAGTTTGGTATTGACTTCTATAAGAAAGCTTTAATTGCAGCTAAAGCTGCCAGTCCCATTAAGAGAAAAGTAGAGAGTAAGAACAACTCAGGATATATCGGTATGATTAATAGTTTCAGAGATAACTTAGAAGATATCTTTAAAGGCTCTTATGATGCCCCAGAAGCTTAACTATGTTATCTTTTCGTTGACACTACAAGTATAACACTATTACCCAGGTGTGTCAAGTACACATACTGGGTCTCTTTAATTATAATAACACCAGAACACATATTCTTATGAACACAACACTAAAGCCCAAGAGAAAAAAGAACAACTTTATTGATAACAAAGAGTTCTATGCTGCTATGGTTGAGTATAGAAAGTTAGTTGATGATGCCAAAGAAACTGGCGCCCCAAAGCCACAGATTCCCCGTTACATTGGCAAGTGTTTCCTTGACATTGCCGAACACCTTTCAATGCGTCCTAACTTCAGTAACTACATGTATCGCCAAGATATGGTGATGGATGCTGTAGAAAATTGTG
>Ga0098060_1000975_pt1 | contig 11972 bp, 27 predicted proteins | sample 21_taG_FD_77063 | JGI IMG/M metagenome (GOLD analysis project Ga0098060, IMG submission 77063) | Marine viral communities from the Subarctic Pacific Ocean - 21_ETSP_OMZ_AT15319 metaG | ecosystem: Environmental > Aquatic > Marine > Oceanic | place: Pacific Ocean | collected 2015-01-19 | reverse complement strand
TTCATATCCATCTAATATATTTTGACAAAGGCTATCGTAGTGAACGGGGGTTCCTGCAAATATAAGTCTTCCACTATTTACATCTAAAGCAGGTCTTACACCATTATATACAATATTTTTAATTTTCTCTCTAGCATCTTGGGTTACTGTATTGGTTTCACTTTCAGTATCATCTAATGCCACAATATCATATCTTTTACCTAAATAATTTTCACCACGAACACTAGATAAATTTGATCTACTAATTAACTTAGCTTTTGTATTTGTAACAATATCAGTCTCAGTCCATTTATCTCCTACTATATTCCCAAAATAGTATTGAATCATTTCATTGGTTTGAAAATGTTGTTTAATGTATTGAAGATTTAATATAGACTTTCTATGATTATCAGAAACCCATCCCATAAATAAAAACTCGTTAGGGTCTTTAAATAATATTTTATGCATAAGGAATGTTTTAAATAGCTGAGTTTTAGCACTTCCTCTAGGTAAGATTAATGCAAGTGATTTTGTTGTCTTTTCTAATAAAGCATCAGCAATTTCATAGTGAAATTTAGGAGACTCTGATTTTCCAAAATCTCCAGATAAAAATAATTTACCAAATGCAATTAAATCATGTCTAGCTAAATTAAGAACTTTATTAGCCTCAGATACATTTTGTTTATTTATATTTACTTTTTGCTTCGTTTCCATGTCAAGTAATCAGCAGCTTCTTCTGGATCAAATATAGTAGTAATTAATCTATTATCATCATCTGCATATTGAGGATCAATAATAGTTACTGGGCAATTAAATATATTTTTATCATCTAAGCCTAGTTTATCAGCATAACTATCCATTATTTTAAAGGAAGCAACTTGTAAAGCGTGGCTAATTAAACCATTTGCAGGGTCTTTAAGAACTTGGTAGCCAGAAACATGAGTATGTCCACAAGTTAATATGTGATCTTTCCATCCCATTTGAGCTGCTTTAGCTATTCCATGAGCTGTGTTCCAAATACTATTCCCTTTAAATGTATGCCTTGAATTAATCCTAACTTGTTTTTTATTAGGAAACATAAGATTCATTCTAGCTCCAAATCTTTCATAAACGCCTTGATGATCTCTCATAATAAATTCTAATGGATCTCCATCTCCACTCCATACGTCATGATTTCCTGCAACTAAATAAAGCCAATTTAATTTATTAACAAAATATTCAGTTAGTCTCCATGATTCTTTAGCAGAGGTAGATTGTTGACCATATAACGCAGCAAGTCTTCCAATCCAATTGTTTTGAATGTCTCCAAGATTACCTGCAAACATACCCTCTGTATTATTAATAACATTAGTGTAATGAATAATTTGAGATAAGTCAGTTCCATCATCGTCTACATGGGGATCTCCAAAGTGAGCAATTCCTATAACTCCATCTACATTAATTTTTATATTAATTAAATTTTTACTTTTTTTATGAATTAATTTTTGTTCATATTGCTTTAATCTATGGCTAATTAAATCTTCAATAGGAATACTATCTGGTGTTTTGTCTTCTACAACAAAAGGATTTTCTTCAACAACAGTAGGTCTTGTTGTTTTACCTCCACAACTATTACAATACCATACTTGTTTTTTATTTCTTGATTTAAAATTACTAAAACCATCTTTTCTTAAAGACCTAGATCCACATTTTGGACATCCAATAATATTTCCTTCTGAGTCTTGTCTAACTCCGTCCATGCCTTTTTGTTCAGACACCATTTTTGAGTTCATCTTTATTCCCTTCTTTTAGTTGATTATTGTCTCTTACAGCTCCTTGTAATTGATCTTGAGAAAACCCCGCAAAGAAACCTACAGCGCTATTATCTTTTTTAATATTAGAACTAGTTCCTATAATTTTCCCCAACTCTTTTGATGATTGCAATACTATATTATCATCTGGGCTACTATCTGCTAACATCTTTAATCTTCCTAATACATATTCATGATTAATCCCCATACTTTTAGCTATATCATTTACGCCTTTTTCTATTTCATCCATAACTCTTTCCTGTTTTAATAATAACACTGCTTTACTTTTAGCTTTTTTAAAATCTTGTGTTCCATATACATTCTTTACTGCATCAACAGCAGGTTGTCCTGTCATTACTTGAGTAGCAAACATATGTTCTTTTTTGGTAATTTTTTTTCTAGAATTAAAATTCTCGTTTGAATTAGTAATCTTTTTTGAAAACGTATATCTATTTGGATGTTGGTTGAAATCCGTATCCATAGAAGCTTTTTTATTTAAAAGAAAACTTCCAACAATTGTCCTAACATAACATTTATTAGATTTATAATTATCACTGTCTTTAGGGTGAGTAATTGTTCCTTTTTTTAAAATTTGAACTATACCACCATCATCAGCTTCTACCCAATCTCCTTCTTTTGGATCATCTTTCCAGTATTTATATTCTTTATTTAAATGAGCCTTAAATTCTTCTTTAGACTCGTAAACAATATGTTCTATTTCTTTGATTTTCCTAGATTCGATAAAGCTCCTCCCTTTTTTTCTTGATCATCATCTAATCTTTCAACCATCTTTTTAATTAGAGTATTGACTTCTTTAGGAATAACATATACTAATCCATCTATTTCTATTGGTATGTAGTCAGAAGCCAAGCCAGATAAAATAAACTCTTGCCCTTCAATTGGCATATTTGCTAACTCTTCTATTAGTTTACCCATGTTATAAGTTAATACACTTACTGCTTTAATGTACTACTGTATTTATATTTTATTTGTTTATATATAATATTTATCCCCTCCCTCACCTCCTTAAAATTAGATGTTATGTCAAATAATTCCTAGATTTTTTTTCCGAAAAAATTGTAGAAAAATGCAGTGGAGGCTATACTTATACCCCATACCCTTAAAATCGTTTTTCTTAATTACTAAAAGGAGTTGTATTATGTTTGAATTCGGAATTAAAAGAATGGTCACTGAAGTTGTCGTCAATCTTAAGACTGATGAAGAGACAAAGATTGAAGTGCCTACAACATTTCACATCATTGTTGATCTTAAGAAGAAGTCTGCTTACTGGAAAGGTGAGAAGAAGACACCCTTCGCAATTTCAAGTGAACTTCTTGCTTGGTGTAAAGAGCAAGCCTAAGAAAAAGGGAACTTTGTTCCCTTTTTTAAGTTCTAGTGATATAAGTGCTGAGCAAAATCAATCACGCTAAACTGCTCAAAAGTGTAAGTCGATGCACTATAAATACAAAGCGTTCCAGAGTTAATAGGTTAACTTGTCCATGCGAACTGACGTAAAACCTACAAATTACTTGAGGTAGTTCCTTTCCAATATTGTTTGGAACATTTAAATGAGACACCATCATCCTCAAGTATAGTAATATTAGCTTTATCAAAATAACATGGGTAATAACATTAATAATAAATAGGAGTAAATCATGAATAAAAAAGAACAAGTATTTAAAAAATTAAACACTATGTCAGTATCTGAATTAGAAAAAATTACTGCTTTATATAAGCTTTATTTAAAAAATGATAATAAGAAATTAATCGAGGGTATTAAGAATTATGAAAAGAAATAACAATGATATAGATATGTACACACATATAGTTTTAATAGTTTTATGTTTAACAATTATGTATGCTTTAGATAGTTTACAAGCATTAATGTAAAGGAGATAATTATGTTGTCATCAATAATAATAGGAGCAGTCTTATGGACTGTTATCATCATAGGTTTTATAGATTTATTTAAAGAATTATAATAGGAATGAGTGTCATTAGATGTTATCCACTAGATAAGATTGAAGCCCTTATCATAGCGATATGCTCTGTGAGTAAGTCCATTCCTAAACACATCTAAAGCATAGATAGGATTTAGTTTCCATCACACTAATAAAGTGAATGGTCTATGCAAATCTTGCTAGGACAGGCTGTATTTAGAATTGCACCATAGAGTGTTTACGCTAAGTATGTGGCTGAAGTCCTAGCTTAAATTGCGGGGATTGCTGGTGCAAAGCAAGGTTCATATCCTTGTACTGGGTGGTTCGACTCCATCCCCCGCCACAATTAAAAAAAAGAAGAGAATAAAGATAAGGCGTAATTAACCTGACATTTATTTGATACTGAGCCATAGAATACAACTTAACTAAGGGGTTGCTATGGATTGCTAAGAGCGTAAGATTATAGCTGGGAAGTTATAATAGTGCCTCTACTTCAAAGAGCCGAAGGGGTCATAGGAGTAACCGTCAAGGATTAGCAATACGTTCTAGAAACTAAAGCTAAGAACTTTAGTAAAACGGAGCATCATAAAGTGATAGGTGAAAGTTATCATCTGTAGTCACTTGCTAGTAGGTCAACAGTCTAAGATTAAGTAATTAATCATGATATGTTATAGGATACCGAGTCTAATCAACTTTAGTCCTAGCCGATAAACCGAGAGGTAGAATGAGTAGATGCAAACGTGACCTGAAAAGGCAATAAAAATAAATAACCTAGAATAGAGAGGTAATCAGTATGCTTACGAACGGTAAACAATCCGTCCTAGATATAACTCTGTGCTTAAATCTCTCGAGTACTTCTTTTTTTTATATTTAAGCTCTGTCTAGTTTAACTTCTTCTTAAAAGTCAATATATAATAGATAATATTATAAAGCCTACGCAGGCGATAAGGATACTGAAAAGTATGTATTGTAAGAGTCTTTATTATATATTATATGACAAAGTTGAAATGAAACAATTAGATCAATGCTAAATTAGGCAGGGCAATACTTTGCAGCACCTATGTTCAGAATCTCTGATGTAGGTTGGGTTTTGTAATCGAGCGCCCCACACTTCTCTGCAGGAAGTGGCTGCACAGATTTACTCTAGCTCAACAGAGCGAATTGGTTATATATGCCAGTTTATGAATACAATAAAAATGAGGGAAAGAAATTTGTTCTTTGGTTCTAGACTATAAAGATGAAAAGTTATGATACTTTAAGGTTATGAGTAACTTGAAGTTTGTTTGCAGACAAACGTATGAAGATTAGGACTGTAATCCTATGAGATGTAATTCCCACGGGGTGTTCGATTCAGAGATATTATAACAAGAAATCTCATATTTTCCCTCATTTTAAAACTAATAAGGATATAATTATGACTATGGATTTAGTAAATGAAAAAGTAATGTTTGATGAAGAAGTAATAAGAAATTTAAAAGATCTTAAATCTTTAATAAAAGATATGAGAACAAAGTTTGACAATGTAAGAGGAGATGTTGAATCTAAAGAAATTATGATAGAGGCTGTAGAAAGAGCTATCGAAATTATTGAAAGCATCCCTGATTTATTATATTCAGAAAGGAGATTAAATTCATGAATATGATAACTAAAAAGAATCAACATAAAAAAGAAGCCAAAAGATTAAAATATTGCCTAGAATGTAAAAAGGTATATGAGCAAAATGCTTTATATATTAAAAAAGAAATACATTATACACATATGCCTTCTTTTGGATTGCCAAGAATAACTTGTAATAAATGTAAAAGGAGAGACAATGAACTACAACACAACTCGTAAAGGAGTAATAGGTCAAGAAATTGTAAAACTATACTTGCTTACACTTAATGCAAGAGTATTTGAACCAGTTTGTGATGATTTTGGAATAGATTTACTTGTAGAAACAAAAAATGGATATGAAACTATACAAGTCAAATATCATAATTGTAAACAAACTAAATCAGTTTCATCTATTCAAATATTTATTGACAATACAAAAGCAGATTGGATCGCCACTCCTTTTAATATCGATGGACAGACCAAGATAATATGGTTTAAAAATGATTTAAATAAAAAGAAATGGGGGAAAAGTTTTTCAATAACCAAGCCAATGAATAATCAATCAAAAAACATAAATTTTTATTGGGATTATTTAAAATCACCAGTAGAATAATATATATAAGGAAGTTTGTTCTAATTTCCCGTGCAAGGATTAAAAATCAACCTTGTAGAGGTTGTTCTTCCTTATATATTTAAATAAAGGAATAAATATGGATATAATATTATATGTGATAATTAGTGTTTTAATAATTGTATATTACAAATTAAAAGAAATAAAATGAATCAAATTAATAAACAAGGCTCATGGAGAATAGATTCTAAAAGGGCAGATAAATCAATAAAATTTTGCCCTAGTTGTAAAAAATGTTATGAAGATTTATATGATAGAAGATGGCAATCTAAAAACATTATATATTATAATAATTTCCCTTCATACAAAAAAGAAAAAAGAATATGTTTTAAATGCTTAAATAAGGAATAATAAAATGAAAAAAGTAGAAAATAAAAATGTAGAAACGTATCGTTTAAAAACTCTATCTATTAAAGAAATTCACGACAAATACCCAGATAAATATGTTGAAACATACAGTGAGGGGAAAGATGCTATTGTCGTTTTAGATAGATTAAGAATTAGATTTACTAATAAAAAAGAGGAGGTTGAAAATGGGATTTGATTTATATGGAATAAATCCAAAAACAAATATACCTAAGCCAGACTTTATATGGAATGATGAAGAATCAAGAAAAGCTTATTTCGCATGGCAAAAAAATACACCTGGAGGATATTTTAGAAACAATGTATGGTATTGGAGACCTTTATGGGCTTTTATTTGCGACTCTTGTTCTAATATTCTTACTCTTAAAGATATGGAACTTGGATGTAATAATAATGGTCATACAATAAGTAAAACAAAATCTAAAAGAATAGCTTCAAGATTAAGAACTATTATAAAGAAATGGGAAATAGGTTTAGATCCAGATATATCAAAATATGCTACTAAAGATTATCCTTTTTCTACAGATAATGTTAAAGCATTTGAAAGATTTTGTGAAAATAGTGGAGGATTTGAAATATGTTAAAAGGTAAAATGTTGGATAAAAGAGTTAAATCAATTTTAGCAGAAGATGAAAAATATCAAACTTCTGATTTAAAATTAATGGCTAGAATATGGTTTGAAGATATATCAAGCATAACACATGGAAATCCTACAAGTTTAGATGCTTTAAATTTTTTAAAACTTTTAAGAGATGGTAATTTAACAAAATCTGAATCAGTAACAAGATGCAGAAGAAAAATACAAGCTAAATTCCCAGAACTAAGAGTTGAAAAAGTTTATAAAGGAAGGAAGGATAAAGAAAAAGAAATGAGATCTAATTCTCAATATTATTAATATGTTTTTGCCTCTAAGTTTAATTATTGTTAGATTTGGAGGCGAACAAAGGGGAGATTATGTTAAATATAGAATCAATTTATGCCACTTATTTAAATATAAAACAAGAAAAAAATAAAGAAAAATATAAAAATTATAAGGGTTGGCACTCAGCATCTCAAGCAGGCTCTTGTTTTAAAAAACTAGCTTTAAGAGCAGAAGGAAAAGTTGAACCACCTATGGATAATAGGGTGATGAGATTGCTTCGTCTTGGAACAATAGTACATTCTGATATAGAAAATTCCATTAAAGACTATATGGAAGCGTCAGAAGAATATAAAAAAAGTGTTAATACTATTTATACAGAAAAAAGAGTTGAAATACCTGAATTTAAAGTATTAGGGCATTTAGATATAGCAATTGAATCAGAAACAACAAGTGGTAATAAGTTTGCTAAAGTAGTAGATGTTAAAACTTGTGGTAGTTACCCGTGGAAGATGAAATTTGGTAGAAAGCCAGACCCAAACGCTAATACTAATTATAATTTACAATTATCTACTTATGCATATGCTTTTGCAGAAGAACAAGGTATATACATAGATGATATTGAAATGTCTTTATTTTGGTACAATAAAGATACTAGTGCAATAAAAGAAGTAATGGTTAGTAATGATTGGATAGAAAAAGCATTAGAATATTGGGAAGACTTAAGAGATTACACAGATGATATTGAATCTTCTGATGAATTAACTGTTGGATCATATGGTGTTCCAATGGCTAATTGGGAGTGCAGATATTGTTCATTTAAGGATATACATTGTAAAGGAATATAAGGAGAAATAAATAATGATAATTTTCACAATAGCTAATTGGGTTTTAAATGCATTGATTTTAGGGATTACAGCATTGATATGGGCAATAGCACTTTGCTTATTTTCTATGCTGTTTTCATTATTAATACAAGCTTTTGAAAACAGAAGGAGACAAAATGGCTGATAAAAAAATAACATCAGAGTTGGTTGAAATTACTTCAATAGATAAGATTAAAACAGCTTTAAAAGAAGTAACTCAACAACATAAAAAAATAAGTAAAATAAAAACACCTAAAGGATTAATTAAAAAAGTACAAGGGTTTGATTATGTTGAACTTAGATATATGAAAAAAATTGCAAATGAGCAATTTCCAGGTTGGTCTTGGACTATAATTAATTCAGAAGCATTAGGTGGAGCTGCTTATGTTGTTCATGGTAGATTAAAATGGTTTGACAATGGAGTTTGGAGAGAAGGCGATATGGTAGCTGCTCATAGAATACAAACTAAAAGAGGTGGAACTGCTAATGATTTTGTAAACATTGGTAATGATGTTAAATCTTCAAATACAGATTGTTTAAAAAAGGCATTAAATGTTTATATGGATATAGCTGCAGATGTTTATAAAAGCGAAGATCCTTCTTTAGATGATAATCAAGTAGACGTTTTAATTAAATTAGGCGAAAAAGCAAACGTAGATACAAAAACTAAAATTGAAAATGGAGAAATTAATTCTTCAAATTATAGTGCAAGTGTCTCAAAATTAAAAAGGATAGCAAAATGAAACATTTCATATCAATAGATGAAGGAGTTTTATCAGAAGGAGTAGAATACTCAGTTGGAACAAGTGATGGTAAAATATTTAATGGACTTGTTTATACAGGCACTAAAAACTTTGCAGGTAAAAGTATGATGTGCTTTAAAACTCAACATGATAGCCAAGTTACAATAAACCCAAGTTATAATTCATTCACTATAGAAGAAGAAGGGCAATTTATGACACCAGAGGATTTAGAAAGCAAACTTGATGAATCAAAAGCAGATACCTATATACAAAACAAAATAAAGGAGAGATAAAATGGGTAAACTAACAATACAAGAAACAGAGAATCTTAAAAAAGCAGGTGTTTTATCAGATAAAGCGATAGAAGAAATGCAAAAAAATGGTCTTGTTTCTACAAAAAGAAGAACCAATAAAAGATACATGAAAACTGCTAGTGGAAACCTAGTTTCGCCACAGCTTTATTTTCAAGGTATAGCTAAAGATAAATATAGCAAAGAAATGCAAGAACTTAAAAATAAGTTCAATGCTTTAGTTTCAAAATACACAACAAGTAAAAAATAACAAGGAGAATATAATGATTGAATTACCAGATACTACTTATAACGAAGAAAGAGATGGAATGATTCCTATTGTAGGAGGCGTATATCCAGCTCATGTTTCAGGTTTAGAAAGCAAAGATTTAAATACTAAAGTTGGAGAACAAAAAGTATTTAATATCAGTTTTAAAATTGCCGATGAAGCTGAAAAGAATATGGTAGCAAAAATGGTTAAAAATGGAGATGGTGAATTACATCAATCTGTTGATAAAGATGGAAATCCATTAACTATATCTGCATCTTTTATGGTAGGTAAACGATTTAGCTCTACAGGTATATGGTTGACACCAGCTCCTGAAGCAGGTCAAGGATGGAAGAATAGAAGATATAAGCAATTCTTTGAAAACTTAGGTGTTGCTTTCCCAACCAATAAAAAAGGTGATACTTTGTTAGCAGAAGTAGAGGAAAGTGATGTTATAGGTCACCCTTGTTTTGTTAAACTAGGGCAAGAGTTTTACGTCAAAGATGGTGAAGATAGAAGTATATGGAAAGTTATGGATGCTTTTGCTTGGTCAGAAGGTGAAAAAATATCAGCTGACGAAATGGCAGAAGATGATTTACCTTTCTAAAAAATAATAAAATTAAGGGTGTAAAAATACTTAAATGAACATTTTTTAGTTATATTGTTAAAAATAAACACACAAATTGTATGTTTGGTAAAAATAAGGCAATATAACAAAGAGAAAAAATGATGACAAATAAAGTGTTGGCTCACTTTGGCAGGTATGCCTTCACCCTTAATATTTAAATAAATATTGTAAAATAATTAAAATTATAAGGAAAATTAAATGAACTCAAAAGAATATAAAAAATGGAGAGATAATTTCATTGTACAAACATTAGGTCTTTCAGATAAGAAAAGGATTGAATATTGCAACGGAAATCAAGACGTTGATGTTCATACTAATTTTAAAGTAATAGGTGAAAAATTAGGCTTAACGCCTATGCAAGTATTATCTGTTTACTTAAATAAGCACATTGAAAGTCTATCTTCTTTTTTTAAAACAGGTACTACTTACTCTGATGAAACAATAGAAAGTAGGGTTATGGATATAATTAATTATCTTTTATTAGCTATGAGTATGAAAAATGACCAAGATTGGGAGAATGAACATAAAAATGATAAATAAAATAACTAAAAAACAAATAAATGGAGCTTTTGAATATTTTATGGACACTGGTAGACTAGAAGAACTAAACTCTGATGATATATATTACCTTAAAGTATTATTAAAAACAGTAGCAAATCAATATAGTTGGAAATTAATATTTGAAGAGGAAAAAGAAAATGACAAATGAAAAATATAAAAATATGGCAATCAAAGGATATGAAATGCTTATTTATTTTCAAGAAAGGTTTAATATGACTGAAAAAGAAGCTATTCAATCTATGATAAAACACAAACAAAATATGGGTTTTTTAAAAAAATATCCAAATTTAAAAAAATACATTAATTAAAGGAGAGTTATTATGAGATATTATTGGGAAGCGTTATTTAGCACAGAATATTTTCCATTTTGGGAATTTACAATGTTGATGTTTTTAGTTATGAATCTTTCTATGATTATAAGACTTCATAGAACAGAGAAAAAGATAAATGATATAATTGAATACTTAGATGATTTACTATGGGATCATAATAAGAATGGCTAACTTAACAAAAAGAAAAATAAATAAAATCAATAAATTAGCAGAAAAAGCCTTAAAAGATAAACCAATCTGGGAACCTTCAAATGGACATAGGTATTTAAAAGATCTTGAAAAAGGATCTATATTCCAAATAGGAGATTCCATGAAAGGTATTTATTTAGATAGCACACCAACATCTGCAAAAGTAATTATTCTTTCTTGCAATTGTAGTGAAGAAGACAAGTCTTATTATCTAGGAAAACAAAATATATCAAACGAAACAGAAGTATTATGAAAGCATTAACAGAACAACAAATGAAAGCAATATATAATATGTACGAATTTAATAATCATAATAATGAATATATATTAGCCTTAATTAATATGGGTGAAAAAATAGAAGCTGAATGTTTAATTAGAGGAATAGATAAAATAAATAATCATCTTAAAACGAAAACAAAGAGGAAGAAATGAGTATAGGTAGTTTAAAATCACCTAATAATAAACCAGGGATAGCATTTGATAAAAAAGAAGAAGTAAGTCTTGTAATCACTTGCTTAAGAGAAGCATTGAAAAAACCAGAAGTAACTCCAGAAATATATATAGAAATTGAAAATTTAATAGAGGAGTTTTCTAAAACACGATCAATGTTTAAAGAAAAAAAATGATAAAATAAAAAAAGGTAGTTACCTTAAGGAGAGAGATATGGGTAAAATGAAAGAAATTTCTAGGCTTTGTGAGAACAATGATAGAAATGGATTAATAGCAGAAATTAAAAACAATACATTCCTACTTCAATTATCTAAATATAAAATAGAAGAAATGGCAGATGGCTTTTTAAAATCACATAATGAAATAAGAGACAATAGAAACGATCCAGCTTTTAAAAAGCTTAATGAAATACATGATAAATATAATAAATGACAATTTGTCCTTGTTGTGGATTTAATGAAAAAGAAAGCTATAATCCTAGTAA
>Ga0098060_1000974_pt1 | contig 11983 bp, 7 predicted proteins | sample 21_taG_FD_77063 | JGI IMG/M metagenome (GOLD analysis project Ga0098060, IMG submission 77063) | Marine viral communities from the Subarctic Pacific Ocean - 21_ETSP_OMZ_AT15319 metaG | ecosystem: Environmental > Aquatic > Marine > Oceanic | place: Pacific Ocean | collected 2015-01-19 | reverse complement strand
ATAAATTGATAATTAATTCCTAATTTGATATCGTATGCTGGTCGTTCCCAATAATACAAATATCTTCCTTCAGCAAAAACTCCAAGATTATCTTTGAGTTTTACTCCGAATATTGCTCCCATATCATAATCATTCCAATCTGCCCAATCGGGTTCAGAATATTCAAAATCATATGGTTCATATCCTTCTTGTAAATGTTGTTGATATAATGAAGCATTTTGATAAGAATGTTTTGAATGACCATAATGAACTGGCATCCAATTACCCCAAGCGTGCATCCACCAATCATCCGAATAATGATAAAAGTCGGCACCTAACACAAGTGATGTTTCACTCTGATACCCTAAGTTCTTCTTGACACCATCTATATAAGTTTCTAACATTTTTGGAAAATGATATAGAAAATATTCTCTGTCCGTATAAGCAAATATATTACCATCAGCATCTCTCCATAACCAATCGTGTCCCCAATATTCTCCACCTTCATTCCAAAAAGGACCACCACCTTCTACAGGAACCCATTCACCATCTACAAGTTCTAACAACTCATCATGAGTCCAAATAGGATTACCATTTTCATCATACCCCTCTAACATATCTTCTTGATACCACATATTATCATCAATACCAAAAGCATCTTCTGCAAATGCCCACCAAGAACCTCTGTACCAAGTAGTGTCCAATACCATGGCATCGAATCCATATACTGGATGTTGTCTATGTTTAAACCCCACAGAAAAATGTAACTTATTATTTTAATGCTTCTGGTGTAAGATGAACTCTAATATCACCTTGTCCATAACTAATATCCTCCAAACCTAATTCTGTCCAGCCAATTTTAGCCATTACATAATCACCAATGTATCTTAACCAATATTCTTGATTAACATATTCATTACCCCATTGACGACCTTGAGAGTGTTTTATTAAATATTCCCAACCCTTAACTGGACCAAATGTAGCACTTTCATTGTAATTAGATTCCGAACCATCGTACCAAGAACCACCTTTACCGGCAGACTTGACTCCATGTTTTGCTTCATATTGAAAACGAGCAATCTTACGAAGTCCAAATGAAGTTTGAAAATCTGGTTTTAATTCACCTGAAGTTCTTTCTACTTGTAAATCACCCGTACTTAATCCACCAACGATGGCAAATCTATCGTCTTTATAGCGAGGAGCATTTAAACTAAAACTTGAATAAGCTGTGGAATACTTAAAAAAGTTAGTAAAAAAGTTCTGGCTAAACAAAGATGAGGATAGCAGTATCCCTAATATAATTTTCTTTAACATCTGTTTTCTCCCAATAGTTTTTAATTTACCATACCATCCAAGCTGCAGCTGCTGTTTCAACAAAAACATCTGCCGCTGTATTATATGCCCATTTCTTTTTTGTTCCGTAGGTTTCTTCTGTTCCCTCTACGAACACTTCGAAAATTTCCCAAGCTATACCTATAATCAATACCCAAAGTACAGCCCACAAATCAGTAGCACCTAACCATTGTGCTATTTTAGCAATAAACAAACCAGCCGCTAAATGATAGGATGTCCACCCATCTAACTGACCACTTGATACTTGCCAACTATATAATTTTGCTAAAGGATTATCCATTTTATTTCTCCTATAAGTTATACTAATAAGTATTAGTAATCCATTCTTAATAAAAATTTCATTGGTATCTTTTGACTTTTAGGTATTGCTTTAGAAAGTTTAGCATAACCCACTAAACTGTTTTGCTCATCATATAATCCTACTTCTGTTATATAAGTTGGAAAATTACTACTTGTTAAATTATCTTTTAATTGTCCTAATCCATTTGAATTAAATACAGTCACATTAGTCGTATTATTTAATTCATCTGGTACAGCATCACAAGTCCATTCATAAGTGTTGATGACAGTTGTTCCCTTATATGCAATGGTGTAATTACCACTCATTACATCTGTATAATCATCTGAACCGTTAAAGGAAGCAGTTTCAGTAAGAGTTACTACTCCCACATCATAAAAAATATTTCCTACATAGTTGTCGGATGATGATAGTGCCGACACCGATTGTGAAAAAGTAGCATTTGTAGAATAAAGATTTCCATTAGAATCATCTACGATAATTGCACTTGTTTCGTTATCTACTAACTGAAAAGTTCCTCTTTTTATTCCCACATCAAATTTATTCTGTGGTATAAAAACAATTGAACCAGTATCATAAAACTTTGTTAAAAAAGTATTATATCCAGAACCATCGTTTCCTATGTTAAATTGTTCAGTATATTTATCATCCGTAGAACCACTAAGATAAAAATTTACACGAGCAAAGTCGTAGTAACTTTTAGATACTTCGTTTGATGAGTTATTTAAAAACTGATGTCTTGTGACATCTGTCTGAGTTAAAGTAAATGACTTATGTGCTTTATACTCGTAAGTATTTTGATTTTCAGGTGTGAATTGTTTAAGCATCCCATGACATTAGTAAGTCAAACGAACCTTGACGATTGCTTCAGAACTAAAGTTTTTATTTATTGGTGAACTTAATCTACCGACTGCCATAAGTGAGTTTTGATTATCATACAACCCAACTTCACTAATAAAAGTTTGAGGATTACTCACCATATCATCATGTCTGATAGCGTAAGTTGAACCACTCCAAAAAGTTAAGTTTTGAGATAAGTTAAACTCAGTTGCCTTAGCTCTACAAAAGTAATCGTAAATATATTGTTGTTCTTCCGAGCGAAGAGTTGTTGAACCTAATTGTATAGCTCTTGTTAGTTTCCAAGCATTATCAGTAGCAGTTGCAACTGTTAAGTCTGAAGCTAGTCCATTACCAGCACCAACACTTCCACCAAAATTATTAAACGAAGAACCACTACCAGGTAAACTTGATGAAAGAGCATTAGCACTAAGCACCATCAAACCAGCATCAGGATAAAAGAATCCATAATTCTTTGTTGTAGCAGCAGTTTGGACAGTACCAGCAGAACCAGATACAATATTATGTCTTGGTCCAAATGGAACAGATGTCGCATTTACAGTTTTAGAATCATCTGTTAGTTCTAAATTTTTAGCAACACCAGCAGTATCAGAACCAGAAAGAGTTATTGTCCAAGTACCAGGATTTAATCTGTCTTTCATTTGTAGTCTTTCAGCTGTCAAGATATAGACATCATTTTGAGTTACAGCATTAGTTCCATCAGTTCCATCAACTATAGACCAACCAGCACCATCTCTTATATTTTCAGCATTTGGTTCAACAAAATTAAAAAATTGTTTATATATTGCCTGTGTTGTTCCTTCGACAGTTGCTGATTCTTCAGCTGAACCACTACCACCTTTGTGACCGTAGGTTATACTAAAATGGTCTTTTGAGTTATATTGTAGATTGTAGTAGTAAGATTTCTGTGTAGCAGATAACGAAGAGGTTGTTAAATTAGAACCATCAAGTGTTCCAACACCACCATCAAAAAATCCGTTGGTCACAGTAATCTGTGTTGTTATAGTATCTTCTGCTATATTAAATGTTTTCATCATGGTTCAAATCCTATGCTGTTGTGTTATTTGCATCAATTGTTACACTTACAAATGCCGGAGCAGCACCATAGTTGTAAGATGTGATTTCAACACCGATAGTTCTCGGTGAAGTTATTTGCTGTGGTTGAGCATTAAGAGTGATACGATTAATATTATTTCCCAGAACAGTAGCAATAACAGGCTCTGGTACTGAAAATGATGGTAGATTATTAATATCGTAGTCACCGGAAAAAGTAATCGCATCAGATGGCATTTCAGCTCCACTTCCTCTTCTTATAGTTAATCCTCTAGCGTCTAAAATTTTAAAAGATGGTACGAAAAAGTCTGGTACCGGAAAAATTCTTGGAACTATTATAATGGGATTACTCTCAGTTTCACCAGGTACTTTTGTTATTGTAACAGAAGTTCCGCTTGTTACTGTGATAAAGGAAAAGTTTTCTACATTCCTTTCACCTTCTCCATATAATTTAAATCTTAAAAATACATTGTCATCTGGTACAGCCTCTAACATTGGAAGAGAGGTGATAGCATTTCCATATGAATCTGAACCACTTGGGTGGTCAGCGTTGTAAAGAGTATAATCAACTCCTGTGTCCCCAAACGCATATTGTGAAACACCTAGTGGTTGTCCATTTGCTAACTTTTGACGACCTAACTTGGTTAGAATAGCATCAACTATTACTGTATCATTATCTAAAATTCCCATAATTGTAATCCTTTAAGTTATAATATTACTCATTTATAAATATATCTAAATTATTTTTTAACCTCGTGTTACTTTTAATTTATTTTTAGTATCTGAACCACCAACATTAATTGTGTATGCTGGTATTTGTGGTGATGTGTCTAATTCAGGATCAAATTGTGGTGGGTTAGTGCCATCATTTTGTGTTCCTTTATAAATAAGATTTGTTAAACCATCTTTACTTGTTCCGACTTTAAAGAAATGATTGATTGGATATGTGATATTTCCATCATCATCTGTTTTAAAGAAAAGTGTTCTACCTACCATTCTACCATCTACAGTAGCGTCATCACTGCCAAAGAAAGATGAGTAAGTATACCCACTTCCACTATCTACATAATAACGATTTCCAAAATGTCTAAAGTTATCATGATGATTAAAAGGTTGTTTGGCATTTGTGCCTGTTCTATTCTCAAGAGCTCCACTAACAGGAAAAAACTCTTCTACATCTCCTATAGTTCTAAAGAAAAACCTACTTTCATATTTGTATGTATTGTAGTCTCCGTTACTACCAGGATTACGAGATTTAAAAAAAGTATTGTTAACACCAGTTCCACTATTTTTATAAAACTCGTTTTTAGATCCTAATAGCAAATTAGTAAAGTTACTTGGTTCTAAAGTAAGAACAGTTTGATTTGAAGAGTCTGACAAATTAATAATATCTAATGGAGCAGATTCGTTTGTGTGAACTTTATCGTTATAGGTAGATGTAATACTAACTTCGTCTGTTAAAACATCAATAGATTTTTCGTGTTTGTTTTCGTTAAACAATGCAGTTATGTCAACTTCATCAGTTAAAATATCAATAGATTTTTCGTGTTTGTTTTCGTTAAAGTTTATACTAACAGTTGGTTCTGTTAAATTAGTTGAACCCTCTGCTTTGTTTGGATTAAGTTGTGTCTGTAAAGCAGCTCTTTTTATTCTTGGTCTGAAAAGAGTATCGTTTTTAATTTCGTATGAAAACTCTAACTTCGTATTTGCCGGTAATAACTTTTCCATAGAGTCTATAAATTCAGGATTATCTACATGTGATTCTACCATAGACAAGTTATTAACTATGTCTACTGTTATCAATCTTTCATCAATAAGTTGTCTTCTTAAAGTTATTAACTCATCGTAAATACCATTGTTGTCATAATCATCTAAGTAATCATCCAATACGAAATCAGACATAGCATTTATTACAAGAGCATCAATAGCATCTACATAAGAAAATGATTTTCCTATTTTATTTGCATTTACCTCTTGATTATCTTGTGGATTGTAAGGTAATCCCAAAGTTCTTGTATTTGGATTTAATTCTCCATAATATTTCATACCAGAACCAATGTTATATTGTCTATCACTTTTTACAACATCACTTCCTCTTACTTGAAATGAAAAGTTTTTTACATCAGAAGTAGAACTTTTGACGGTTAAATTTGGCTGAGATGATACTGTTTTGTCAAAACTTTTTATTTTTTTTGTAGAGGATATATCTTTTATAGTTGTAGTATTTGAACCATCATTAAGAGGGTAATGATATATTAAATTATCCCTTGGTGATGTAGCAGTTCCTCCAACAACACTTTTGTAATTAAGAATATGTTGTTTAAATTTAGACATACTGATGTAAGCATCCCAAGCTCTTATCTCACCGATTGAACCTGTTATCTCTTCTCCAAACAACAAATTATTATTTGATTGTCCTGATGAAGTTATAAAATTTTGATTTGCATATGTATTAAAATTAGACATACTAATATGCTGTATATTTTTTATTTTATCACCATCCTTTCTACCAATAAACATGTGATATGATTGTGTTACAGCATAAGAAGATGTTACTTTATCTCTTTGTAAAAGAATGTTTATAAATTTATTATTGTTTATATCATTAACATAATCTGTTGACATTGATATCGCATTAGAAGCAATCGCACTACTAGCATTCTCACTATTATTTAATCTAAACTGTATACTACCAGTAGTGGTTGATGAACCAGATGGTATAATTCTCAAATCCCAATGGTCTTCACCAGCAACAGAACCACTTGACCTAATAAGAGTTTGGTCATTGTTAGTGTTTGTTGTTCTAAATATAAATTCAACACCGTTTGGTTCAGCATCGTTAGACCACCAATCAAGAGCTAATCGGTCTGAACCAGATGAAAGATTGAGTGATTTAAACGCATCCACACTTTCTCTGAATGAAACATTTCCTACAACATTTTTTAATCCATTTTCTAAATCATTAGCAACATTATTTGTTACAACACTTGGATTATGCTCTTCTCTTGAACCACCGTATTCAGTTAATTTAAACGAAGTAGGATCATACCCATACAAACTTAATAAAGTATTAATACTTTCTTGAGTTCCTTTTGTTTTGTAGATATAAACTAAGTTGTTTAATATTTTTGTCCAAAGTGAACCAATAGCCTTTTTATCTCCAATCTGGTCACCACGAGTTGATTCTAAATAATTATCAAGACTACCAGTAAGTGGGTTTCTTAAATCAAACCCAAGTGAGTTTCCAATAATCGGTAAAAGATTGTCTGGCATAGCATTCGGATTTGTGTATCCGAGTTTGTAAATATTATGATAATTGTCAACATAACTTCTTAACAAGTCAAATTGTTCTCCTAACATATTTACGAAATCACGAAGAGTTTGGTGGTCACTACCCTCTCTCAAAAAAGTTGGTAAATTGTTTACAAGAGAATGAATGTTATTATCGTCATAATCAGAAGCAATATCATACATCGTATCATACCAATCATTCCATTCTGATGAACCATCATAACTTCCACTAGGTGGTCTGTAAATTTTTGAAAAAGGATGTATATTTGTTGGGTTATTTTTTGTGACAACCACATCTGTAAAGAATGCTTCTTTATCTCCACTCTCTTGAGTAAACAAAGGAAATAAATCACCTTGTGGTAATATTGAGCCTGTAACAAAATCTCCCATTCCCAATGTACCATCATCTTGAATTTGGTTTGGAAAAACATAAGAGTTATAAACACCAGTTAAATCAAAGAAACCATAAGCAAACCCATCTCCTATAGAATCACTTGTAGAAGCAGATATTGGGTTTGAACCGGAAAGTATTTCCCAAGATGTGGAATCGCTACTATAATCTTCAAGACCAGTTATTAAACCAAAATCACCACTTTTAACAGGTCTAAAAAATTGTTGTTTAGCTTGAAAAATGTATCTTTGGTAATGAGAACCTGTAGTTTCAGGATTTGCTAATACAGAACCATTCCAAGCATTAAAAGGAATTTGTCTACCATTAAAATATCCATAGTTTCCAACTTCATCTCCACCCGACCTATCATACCTTTCATTAGCAAAACCACCAGAAGCAAAGTTTAAATCGTATTCACTATCAGCTCCACCACCTCTTAAAATAAAAGAAAGATAAAACTCATCATCTGAATTATAAAATGGTGGTTGTTCCACATTATAAACATCAGTAAAAAGATGTACGAAACCATCTTCAGATTTTTTATAAACTCTGTCAAATCCTTCCTGGTTTTGTAATTTAGTAAAATCATTATTTACTAAATTTGTATAATTTGTTCCAGCTAAATTGTTACTAACACCAGGCGCTGATGATGTAGAGTAACTTTGCCCATCGTTATACACAAAATGTTCGTAATGAGTGAACTCGTCTTCTATTTTTCTTATCTCTTTAAATAAATGTTTTCTCCTCTCTACAACCTTTAGACTGCTAGAGAAGGCAAGTGACTGACTAAGTTGTGTAAATAAACCATCTAACCTAACGGCTTTATTTTTAAATCCTTCAAGTTTAGATTTTGCTGAACCAAAAAACACATGACCATCAAATTTTTTGTAATCTATATTTAGGTTGAGGTCTTTTTGTTGACGAGTTATTTCTTCTACAATGTTTTCACCAAAAGATCCTGTGATATTATTATAATTAACATATGAGTCTTCTTCGTGAGTTGGTGTTGTAGAATATCCCTCATCTATTGCTAGACTTAATCCACTTATATCAAGACCTTCTCTGTCTATAAAAAATATTATCTCGGTTTGTGATGATAAAAATTTATTTGATATATTAAAATCAGTTGATAAAATTGGTATATCATTTGGTAATGGTTGATTTAATTTTACTATTAAAGTTCTTTTATTACCAGTTATATTATCAAAAGCATACCCATTAATAGGAATCAATCTTCCTTGTGATAATTCTAAATAAGAATTAAACTGATAGGTATCCTGATCACCTTGCATAAATGAAACAATAGCATTTTGAGTGTTATCATCTATTTCAGAACCAACTATATTTATTCTTATCTCTTGTCTACTTGGAGATATTTCAGATATATTAAAATCACTTGTATCTAATCTATTTAAAAAATCATATTGTAAATTATAGTTACCTTCACTAAACCCGCTTCTATCTAAAAACTCATTAGGTTTAAGAAAAAGGTCATTGTCTCTTACATAAAAATCAACACCTTCTTCTAATACAGAGAAGTCTAAAAATCCCCCAACATCTGAGAACACAGATAGTTTTATTACACCACTCTGTAACAAATCAGGTGTAAATTCATATGAAGTTTCATCTGATATTAATTGTAAAGTATTATTATTATATTGTTGTAATATTTCCATTAGAATGCTTGTTTGTCATTATCTGTTTCTAAAAGTGGAGTTTGCATCACACCTTGTTTTTGAACTCTACTATCTTTTGGTTGATTGACTCTATAGTCTCCAATCAATATACCTTGTTCTTTTGTTCCCATTTGATTTTGTATTGTCGTAAATTCTGAGTTTGCTGGATTTAAATCAACAACACATTTCTCATCTCTTATAAATATATCGGTTGCTAAACTATTGAGTGGTAAACTACCTGAACCATTATTTATCCACTCTAATTTATCACCACCAATAAAATCATATATGTCCTTTGACTCTGTAAAAACTCTTGTTTGACTTAAGTCTAACTGACCTGGTGTTTTTCCTAATAATCCATTACTAAATTTTTGTATGTAATCTTTTGACGATACTCTTTCTAAATAATCTTCTTCAACAAAATTATCATCTTTAACAATTTTAGATACAGAATTGTTATAATTAGAATCTTCATCTAATCCACCTATGATTGCTTGATTATCTTTAATTGGTAAAAAATTAAAATCAGTTCCACCAAATATTGAAAAGTCTTGACTTAATAAAGCGCCATCATTAATCACTATGTTTTTTGTTACAAGATAAGTTTGTAATATTATTGAACCATCTCTTGTTAGTCTAATAATTACTATTTTTATATTTTTGATACCTGGTGTGTTGTATACATGAGTGGATACAGTTCCACTCTGCCCAATCGGTTCAAACTCAAAGGTTTGATCAGAACCTAGTTTCTTAAAAGAATAATCATTTCTGTTGGGATAAGAATCTTGGTCATAAATGTTAAAATAATATGTATTTTGAAATTGCTCATCCGTTAACTGGTTTGCCTCATCACCCCATTGTATTACTTTATATCTATAATAACTATCCTCCACATTAGGATTTGCTATTTGATTAATATAAAATTGAGTATCTTCAAAAGTTACAAATGATGCATCTGATTCAGTTGTGTCTACAGTTTGTATGTATATTAAATCTGATGGTGAGAAATCAAATTCACCTACATTAAGGGGATTTTCAAAATCGATATTTTGTTTTAATAATATTTTTAAATTAACTTTTAGTGGATAAGATGTTGAATTGTAAAGTGTTAATTGACTTTCACCATCATAGTATAAAGGAGTTACATTTGTGTTATCGGTAAGACAGTCCACAATAAAATCTACCTTTTCATATCCAGTGCTATTATTTAAAGAACCAAATAAAAGCTCTTCATTTGGTCTGAAAAATGGTGCTCCTAATCTACCCCACACTTCAGGATTGTCATTATTTAATATTGCATTTCTATTATAAAAAGCCCTGATAGTATCAAAACCTTGCGTTACAAAAGGTATTGGATTTGATTCAGAGTCATATCCGAGGCTGTCATTATTTTCATTCCATTCATCAGGATCGCCAAACTCAGGCCAATTTGGAAGAAATTCTTGAAATGGCACTTTTACCGGCTTAGGAAAGATTAAATCATTTTTATCATACATTGAAATTAAAGGATAATCCGTTGATAAATCTTCAGAAGTAAATGGTGTACTTTTTAGCTTTAGACCTATTATATTTGGAAAATATATTTTATGTGTCCAACTATCTGATTCTATTTCCATTACGAAAAATGAATTTCTATATTTTTCTAATAAATTATCATCTAACAAAATATCTATAGGACCTCTTTCTGGTTTATCAACATAATCATTTGACTTGGGTTGTATGTAACCAAATCCATCATCAAATGATATTTTGTATTGTGATTTTAATCCATAGAATTTAAATGCATGTTGATATTGATCATAGCTAAACTTTCTATATCTATGATGCATATTATCTGGCATGGATGGTGGAGTTTGATATAAAGAAGATGATAATATTTCACTCAATTCTTGATCTTCATTGGTTAAACAATAATGATTTAAAACTTCTATTTGTTCCTGTCTTTGTTCTACCTCCCACCAGTGAGTCCCTCCTTGTAATGGAATCAATCCTTTCATTCCGATATAATTTCTTTTTTGGTCAGGAAATTGTTCATCATCAATATCATAAAAATTTTCACCATAACCATATAATTGGAATTCATCTCTGTTTGGAGCTCCGACTCTTTTTGTAAATTTACCATCAATTAATGGATTCACAAATGGAACATAATATTCAAATTCATCATCATTACTAAACTCACCATTTTCGTCTATATTGTTATTAGGATGAAATTTTTTGTTTTCACTTGAGCGAATATCTCTTATTGTACCATCTTCTATATTTACCGTAAAAGTAATTAAAGGAGTGTACATTTCACGATCAATAATTTCCGATTGAATAGATTCATTTGGATTATATGTTGTAAAAGTATCATCATCAAATGCGAGTTGGACAGGTCTACCTCTTTCATCTATGTCTATCTCTGAAGCATTAGCCACTAGTAATTTACTATCCTTAACAATAGAATTCCAATTACCTAAAGAAAACTTTTCTAAGACATCGTTATTTAAACCAAGTTCTTTTATAGAACCAGAGGAATATACACCTGGTTTTTTATAAGATGGGTAATTAGGTTTTTTTTCGTATGCCATTAAAATGCCAGTTCTGAATTATCTTTTTCTATACCATCTGGTATAATAAAAGTATCTGTTTTTAATCTTAAATTATCATCAAGTGAAAGTTGAAAATCTTGATTGTAATGGAGTTTACTAAAATCGGTTTTATCAAATAAACTGTCTGTTGTATTTACCCCAAAATCAACATCTAATATTAAATTATCATCAACTTCGTTTAAATTTGTTATTGGAGCATCACTTTTACCATATGAGTCTTCTACATTTACATCTTCAACAAACTCTCCAAATTTACTCACCTTCGGTAATATAGGATAAAAGTAATTGTCGTCCCATACTTGTTCATCATCTTCGTTTATAATTATTTCTTTGTAAGGTGCTCTTGGTGTTCTTGAACCTATCATTGGATCTTCACCATCTTGTATTTCAATTCCACTTTTATTTAAAAAATCAAATTCACTTGGTATTATATTATTCCAATAAGAAGCTGTGATTGGTAAATCACTATCATCACTTTCGAAACCGAGTT
>Ga0098060_1000972_pt1 | contig 12000 bp, 21 predicted proteins | sample 21_taG_FD_77063 | JGI IMG/M metagenome (GOLD analysis project Ga0098060, IMG submission 77063) | Marine viral communities from the Subarctic Pacific Ocean - 21_ETSP_OMZ_AT15319 metaG | ecosystem: Environmental > Aquatic > Marine > Oceanic | place: Pacific Ocean | collected 2015-01-19 | reverse complement strand
GCAGAAGAAACCGCCTCCGTTGATATATCGCCTTGTTTAATCGCTACTTCGTAGTGTTTCCTCATTGGGTCTGTGCATAAAGCACAACGAGGATTTGCAGCCTTTTCATAATTACCCATATGATTTCTTTGATGTTGGGCAGAAGTTCCACTTCTCCAATTATTCTCTCGGTCTAATTCATCACAAGTAACTTGGCCGGTTTCCAATAAAGATTCCAGTTCCTCTCTATTCTCATGTTGGCACAAGCCACAACGCTTTCTATTAATCATATAATTACCTCCATAAATGGGCTTGCCATAGTTTAGATATAACCTTATTCTTAGGACTTTGAGTACCTTCCCCATACTTCTCTTCTCTTGTTTTTCTATAATCAAAACCACGCTTAGTTCTATTCTGCCAAGCACGATAACCATTAGGGGCTTTGTTAGTTCCTTTTCTTTTTAATGCTCTATCAACTAATGTAATAATAGGAGTAGCAGTAGCAACTAATCTAAAAGTTGTTACTTTACCGGCAATTGCTTGAGGGTCATCTCTTTTACCTAAACGAGCCAATTCCCTAATAGTGGCTTGGTCTTTTTCTTTGAGTATAAACTCTCTACCTTCAAAATCTTGCCTAAGTTTATTTACTAATAGTTTTCCACCAGCGTTCCAAAAGGCATTATTTCTAATAACATTATCAAAGTATTTTTCTATCTCGCCTATCTCTTCAAAATCAGAAGCATCATATCCAGCAGGAATAGAATTAATTTCAACTTCAATATCAGCAATGCCATCAGTATTGCGATTATTAAACTCTTTAGTGGCATCTTCCATAATATATAACAAACCTCTAGGTTGAGAAAAAGGCCCGCTAGTTTTAGAATACAATGCTTCATGCGGAGGATTATTACCACTTAACCATTCATCAGGTACTTTATTCGCACCTGCATATTCTTCTGTCATATAATGACCTTGAACTGTTTTATCTTTAAGCCTTTGGCCTGTTCTTCCTCTAACCTTTTCTGTAAATAGAATAAAAGCAGGGTCGGCAGCAATACCTTCTCCTGCATCTCTGCCTGTATTTTCCCATTCTTTCAATACAACTGCTAATTGTTTAATAATCTTCGCATTACCAACAGTAAATAAAGTATTATCAACTGCGTTTTCAATAACCGTTAATAATTCATTAACTCCTTCTCCTTCAAATGAAGCATTTCTACTTCCGCCTCTTACCGAAACAAAGTGCCTTTTAAGAAACATATACAAGTTAGGAATTTTTTTAACTTTCATATCTGAACCAGAAACCCCTTGACAATGTTTCCTCCATTCATTAAATTCAGCAACAAAAGGACTCTTTAAGTTTTGATTAACTTTATTGCCCTTAAAGGAAGTAGGTGATTTTTTCTCTTTTACCATTAATCATCATCCTCTTCTTTTCTGGGTTTAATTACTTTATTAAACATTGAAGGTGCAGAAGTGGTAGTTACTCCACCAGCAGAAGCCAACTTAATATCCGTAGGGGTTTCCTCTTGAAGAAGGTTACTGATAAACTCTCGATTGTCGTTGCCATATCGTTGTACCAACATAGGAATAGTAAAGTGTTTAACCATCGTTATTTCATCTTTTCCTTGAGTCATAGCCTGTCTTTCTAATCTAGTTAGTTTTTCCCTAGCATCGAATCTTGCTTTATTATCGGGCAAATAATTTGTCATCTCATCAACATAGGAAATTATATTTTTTAATTTAGAAGCACTAAAAGTATCTCTTGAAATACTTTCGCTTCCCATGCCCATAGCCATAGCCATGTCATCCGGCATTAGTCTTGTTTCAGAGGCAGGGTGCTTCAAAAAGGATTTTATTCTATAATAAACGCTTTCAGGGAATTGCCCTGTATATGCACCGTATTCTGCTTGTTGTGTTCCCATACCATCTTGTTCACTACCCATTGCGGCATGAGTTCCTTCGTGCATAAGCACCCTTGTAATAAAGTCTATTATTTCCTTATCATTAGGCATTCTACCTAATTTTTTTTCTAAGTAATTAAATATAGTATGATGGCCTATTCGTATTCTTTGCGAGACTACATCCTTTAAGTCTGGGCTAGTTCTTCCTTTCCTAAACGCTTCCAAAACTATTTGCAGCATTTTAGCCTGTCCTAGATTTGGGTCTTTTTGAAAAGCATCAATAATTTCATGCGGGCCTTCGGAATAATAACCGAATGCCTCAACATCTTTATCAAAATCTACATCTTCGACTTTTATTATCTTAAACCAACTAATAATTATTCCCCCGAATCTAATTTGTCTTTAGCATCCTTATATTGTTGCTCAGTGATTTTACCCGAAAGTAAATCATCAACCAATTGTTCTAGTTTTGCTTGACGGCTTCCGCTTGGAGTTGTTCTGTTTCTTTTAGAAGGCTTTCTTCTATCGCTATATCTTGCCTTTAAGATATTAAACCACTTCATCTTCTTCCACTCCCCATTCGTGGGTCATCTCTATTTGCTTTCTTTGCTCTATCTATTAAAGAAGTAGTAGGGCTTTTTCTTTCTTTACTCTCAAAATAGTCAAGTATATTCTGTCTATTCATTTCCTTTGCTTCTTTGGTAGTGCTACGAACTAAACGAGGGGCATTAGGAAACCTTCTAAATAGATGAACTATTGACTCTCTAAAACGCCCAATATTTTGCTCATCTGTTTCGTTCATATACAGTTTTAAAGTCGTTAAAATAGCAGGCTTAACTTCTTCCTGATGTATTCTTTCTACATCATTTCTAGCAGCATCCATATCTTCAGAAGCATATCTATCTCCTAATCTACGGGCTTCTTGCATATCTATTTTTAATATTTTTTTCCATGTCATATTAATCACCTCGTAAATGCGCCTCTTCTTTTAGAAGTAGGCAATTCATCATAATGATAAAGTTTGACGCTTTTCTCATTGTGAGGGTCTTCTGTCATTAATGAACCATCTGGCATCTTATGAGTTTTACCAGTCCATTCTTTACCGTCTTTAGTGTAATGCTTTCTAGTAGGGGATTTATCTACTTTATCCCTATCTTTAAGGGCTTGTGTCATAGGTTCTTCTTTATCCCCGTCTTTATCAAAATCAAGGTAATCTGGCTTTTTTGCCTTTACTATATCTCTCCAACTCATTTCTATCCCTCTTAAATATCTCGTTGCATTCCTGTGGATTCGTTGTAATCATCATAAAGTTGATTGACTTTATCTTTTAAACCATTCAACATTTCTGTTGCTGCCATTAAATCTTTTTCTCGTTTGATGTATTCTAAGTCTCCGCTTAAAAGTTCCATATAACGCTTAAAGTTATCTGACATCATTAAATCCATTATTACATCTTGTATATCATCAATAACATCGTGTAAATCACTAAGGTTATTAAACCTTAAATTAATGTCCCCAATTTCTTCGTACTTTAATATCTTCTTCCAATTCATGCCTTATTCCTCCTGAATACTTTAGACCATGCTTGAGCCTTAGTTAAAGTAGTAGTCTTTTTCTTCTGACCTGTAATTAAATCACGACCATAGTTCTTCTCAACTTTGTCTAATTTAGCGGATTCATTATCGAACCAGCCTTCTAAATAATTACATCGTGTCATATTAATCACCTTAAAATTTATCTTTAAATAATTTTTCTATCCTTCTAAATACTTCTAATAAATCTTCAGTATCGTGAATGGCTTCTTTTAGCATCTCCGCCATCTTAATGTGAGGTTCCCCACCATCTTCAGCCCTTTTCATATGAAAATCATATGCTTCTTTAATGTCATCTAAAACACTAAACAACTCATTACCATGCCCAGTAGAAAACATTTCCTTTTTCATTATCTCGTCTTTCCAAGTCATATTACTCACCGTATTCTTCAGGATTAGGTTGTTCTATTGACCGATAAACATTAAACTTATTTCTATCCAATTCTTGAATATACTTCATTAAATTGCTAATAATAGGTATTTCCGGCATCAACAGTTTATCTGCATCAGACATACTTGCTGCTTCTTCTTGTGCTTCTTCTGTTTTAGCGAGTTCTTTGATTAAATTATCTAATTTTTCACGAACAGTGCTTTTGAAATCTCCGCTTTGTTTAACTATATCTTTCCATGTCATATTAATCACCTTTTCTTCTTCTTGGTTTCGGCCTATCTTTAGGTTTCATTCTATGAACCCTTTCACTTCTAGGTGTTCCTCGGCCCATAAAACTAGGCAATCCCATTGAATCTCTTTTATCTTTTCTTGCTGCTCTTTTATCTGTTTCTTTCTTATGACGAAGTTCAGCAGCATCTTCTTCCCCAAGTCGCTTAACTTGTTCTTTTTCATCAGGTGTTAATTTCAATATATCTTGCCAATTCATGTAAATCATCTCCTGCTATCTTTCTCTCTTGACATTCTTAATTGAGCATCTTTTAATTGTTTAGACCTACTTGGTTTGATGTCCATTGTTTTACCTTTGGTCTTATTTCTGCGTATTTCGGCGTTTCTTGCCTTGGAGTCCTTTGCTCGTTTACTTGCATTAGGGCCAAATGGGTTAAATGGTTTTGTTGGGGAAATGGGAGTATCTTCTTTAGGCTCAATATCAACTTCATCCTTTTCCTTTGGATTACGCCTTCTATCTTTATCCTTGATTCTTCTTATATCATCTTTAAGAATATCTTTCCTTTCCCTTTCCCTTTGAAGCCTCCTTTCCCTTTCCATGTCAGGATTTTTTCCTTGCAAATATGCATCTCTAACTTCTTCATGAATAGTGGAATTTTCCAATCCCCTTAAGTGTTGAGCATCAATTTGTGTCAATGGGCCTTTTTCTTTTTTTCTTCGGAGTTGTTCTATTATCTTATTTTTCCTCTCCACCCCTGCTAAACCATGTTTTCTTCTTGCTTCCATCGCTTCAGATGAGTAATCAACAGGTTCACCTCTTGTATTTTCTAAAGTTGAGTCTTTAAGAATCTCTTTCCATGTCATTGTAATCAATTCCTGTTATTTGCTGATAATGAAGTTAATTCTCAAAAAATGTGGGGTAATTTTTTTGCCACTTGCGTCCTCATTTAAAAGTTATGATAGTTATTCCCAGAATAAAAAGTATTCATTTAAATATTATAAGTTTAATCTATTCATTTAAATCTAACTAAATTGGTCTAATGAGGTTTGTATTCTGAATTGTTTAAGATAAGCATTTAATTTAGTTCTAACTTGTTTAAGTTTAGTGAGTATATTAGTTAAAGCGGTATTCTCCTCATTTGACAGTTGTCTACTATCTTCCCTATTCTTCTGGGCATCTTGGAGAGTATCTTTTATTTCAGTGAAAATGGCATTTAAATGAACTAATACCTCTTTCTCTGCTGACATCCCGTATCAGTTAATGGGAGTAGTTCATAGCATATAATACATGCGGATAGGGGCTAAAGGCAAAGTAGTATTTGTTTTAAAATAGGCAATTAATGGCTTTTTCATTTAAAATAGGTGCTTTAAAGCGTATTTGTTTAAAGATGTAATAAAATAAAATTTTGAAACAAAGCCATATGGTTGTATGTTTAGGCTAGATTGAATTGGAATATATATAGATTTGTTTAGCCTTATTCATATATATTACTTATATTAACTCATTTATATAGAACGCTTTACGCAACTGTTAAATATCATGTTCCGAGTCATGTAACCCTAAATAGTCTATTTAGTGCCTATAATGACTCATATATACTCTATATATACACTTATACTACCATATGGTGTTGCTTTGCTCTTAACACCCCGCAGGGTATTAACTGGCATTAGCGCATGGAACGCAGCCAAACCCGCCATAAAACCTAATTGGGTTAAATGACAGATTAGCCCCGCAATCTCTGCATTTCTTTGTCTCTAGAACAGTGTTTGATTGTTCCATTATTCTCTGCATATCTGTCTCGTTAAACTCGCTCATCAGTAAAGCCCCCTTGTTCCATCAATTGCTTGCATAAACCTGTTCTGGTCAAAATTAGAATTATCAGATTGTAATTCTGTGCAAATGGTTCTCATCATACCATGATAATTGATTCTACCATGATGTAAATCATTTTTTATAACCTTTCCTAGTATTTCCGCTAATATCACATAATGTCTGCGTTGTAACATGATATAAGGATATTTGAGCCATATATGGGGTGCGTTATAACAAAGCCTCCTTACCATATGGTTGTGATGCTTTGTTTATTCACAAAACCCCGCCGAAACGGGATTAAGTGCCTATCAGATAGGCATTTCATCTCTCCACTGTTCTAGAGCATGGAATGATTCCTGAAACTGTTCAATTTCAGAGTATAAGTCAGAAATAATGATCTTAAGATTTTGTGGAGTATTATCCCAATCTTCTTTACTAATGCCATAATCCATAAGTATTCTGCTTTCTAATCTTTCTGCTTTCTTAATTGCATTCCATTTACTATTTGCCTCAATAAACCCTTCGATGTCCAATGCACCATCTTCATCTAGATAATTCTCCATTTTTGGTTCTACTACTATTTGACCCATGTTATATGTATAATATCGACATATAGGGTTTAGTTATCCCAAAGTAAACTACTACCATATGGTAATGCTTTGCACTTACCCCCCGAAAGGGGCATGGGGGGCTAATCCGCATCATTCCTCTTCTTGACCTCCGTCAGCAGATTTAACCGCAGGTGGGGTCATTGCTGGTATTTCACCATTCATAGTGCCATCCCAACGACCTTCCTTGTATGCCTTTACAAGAGCATTATATGCTTGCTTGGCGTAATGAGTAGCCAATGCATCAATAGACTCATAAGCACCACCTGTTCTACCATGAGGCAGAATTACAGTGGTAATTAACTCAGGGTTAGAAATAGCCACATAAGCAGCATGAACTGATTTCTTCACAGAAAGAGCAGACAATTCTATTTGTTCTGGTAATGCCGATTCTCGACCTCTTCGTGCTTTTGGGAAGTCAGCAAATGCAGACCCAATAGAACGAATTGCTGTCCAATAAGTAGACCTCAATTCATCACTATCGCAGTTATTTCCAAGCATAATGGATAATGAAATCGCTTGTGCGTGTTCACCTCTATCCTCTGTTTCTAGCCACATTGTGACTTCTGTCGTGTTTTTAATCCAGTTTTTATCATTCATTTTAATTACCTCCAATCAAAGAAATGTGCATCAAAGCCCCCCGATGCACTATATGGCAACTCCAGCACTATAAGGTTGTAATTAAACAAGCGCAAAGCGATTACAACCATATGGTCGTACTTTGTTTAATTGACCCGAAGGCCGTTATTCGTTATTCTTGCCCCAACCGCTATCCTCCAAGTATCGCTGGATTTCGCCTAGATTACGGTCTAGACTTTCCCCTTTGATAGTAATAGTAGCCTTATTAAAGAAATCAGAAGAAAGTTTAATGTCTCTAGGAGAAATGCTAGTTCTCTGCACAAATGACATAATCTTAGGCATATGCATCAACATGTCAGGACATGTAGTAATAACTAGCCTAGAGGTTCTGCTGTTGCCCATTAAATCAGTTGTAAGTATTGCCTTCATGGTATTAGGCTAATAACTTCATATAGGGTATTAAGTCATCCAAAGTGCTTACTACCATATGGTTTGACTTTGTGGAAACCCCCACTTGGGGGGCATCAGGGCGGTTTCCTGATACAATCATTCCTCTTCGTCGCCCTCCGAGGAATCCGCCTTTGTAGGGCGTGGTGTGATTTGTAGCATATCATTTGAATCTAGTTCAAACTCGCCATCATCACTCATTGATATTCTATTGTCCTTAATTGACTGAAGAATGTAGTTATGTGCTTGCTTCACGAAATAGTTAGCCATTGCATCCATGTCAGTGAATACTCCACCAGTGCGCCCGTGAGGAACAATAACCTGCAAAAGCGTGTCGTGGTATTCAGAACCAATTGAGGCAATAGCACTCGCTACCTTTGCCTCCACAGTCGCCAATACAATTTCTTGCTGGTCGGTTAGTGCCGATTCCCTGCCTCTGCGAGCCTTTGGGAAATTTGGCATAGTAGTACCTATTGAACGGATTGCTGTCCAATATGTGCTTCTTAATTCGTCTGATTCTGCATTATCACCTAATGTTAGGGAAAGCAGTACCGCTTGAAGTTGGTCGGTTTTTGGCTGGTTTTCAGCCCATGCTCGTACTTTAGTTGTGTTCATTGTCCAATTTTTTAGTTTCATTTCAATTACCTCCTAATCTTAACGATTCTATCAAGTTACCGCCCTTGATGCAGTATTAGTCATTCTTGGCGAGATAAGGTCTCCGTTACAAAGTAACTACAACCATATGGTCTTACTTTGTTTAGACCCCGAAGGGCAACTATCGCAGGGAAAAATCTGCATTGTCATTTATCATTGTTATTGATATGCGATAGAGCCGATTTCGGGTCAATATTCATGTTTTACCTCACTTATGACCTTTCTTGATGGAATAGGTGACATACTGGATTGACTACCAGTAAAACAGATACGATTGGGTCGCACTCACTTTGATAACTGCTATATCGCAATACGAGCAGCCTGTTTACTAACCATATCCAAGTCATTAGTTAAATGACTCCCCTTTTGAGGATTAAGGACTTTCATCACTACCACTTACTCCACGCAGTTATACGCACTTGTAAGTGAATGATGTCGCACCATACGAATGATTATGCCTTACCCCGCTATCAATGAGGTATTCGGCCAATGTCTGTTGGTTCATGACTCCCAACACTATTAAGATGATAAAGCGAGATAAGGTTGTTCTGTCCAAAGTATCACAACCATATGGTTTGCTTTGCGAAACCCTGCCCAATTAGGGACTTACGGCGAAAATTAATCTTTATTATCGTCTGGCTCATTATCTGCAATCCATATTCTAGCATTGATTGCCCAAAGACATGATTCTTCATTACAAAAGAATACGCCTTCATCTAACTCTAATGTGTCACCACATTTAGGGCAAGAGTTAATTCCACTCATTTCTTTCTTGCCTCCCTAACTTGCTTAACTATGTCAGGAGTACACTCTGAACGACTTTCAGAGACTACATGAAATTCGCAATCAATTTCAACATCATCAACATCAAAACCGTATTTCTTTAGTTTGAGCCTGTTCTCTATTACCCTCTGTATTGTTCCCATGTCATTTAATGGGGCTTTAACCATAGCATCTTCAATAGCATCCTTTCTTTGAACATTTTCACAGTCCCAAGACAATTCAAAAACTAATTCGAGACCACTACTGTAATTGTATAATGAAGCAACCATAGATACTTCTGAATACTTTACTCTATTTCTGCCCCATTCTTCAAAAGCCTGTATTTCGCCATCTAAAGGCAAGGATAATTGTAATACATGTCCTTTAGGATTTAACCACTTTTTAGTGGTCATTTCTGTCTTAATGCTTCTAGACTCTATGGTTGGGTGAAGTGGTCTAAAACCCTCTACAATAAGTTCTGCATCGCTATTCCAGTCTACATTCATAATTACCTCATCATCTACAACTATTTGATAAGTAATAGTATTCTCTGTTACTTCCTGATAGCCGTAATCCTCTGTATCTACTACTTGCCAGTGGTCTACCAAGAATACTCCCTTATCCGCTAAATCTGCGGCTAACTTGTTAAACTCAATAGTATCTAGTTTCTTTCCGTATTTTATGCTCATATTGCGTTGGTACTCTATTCCCATGATATAAGGCTGGTTACTTCGTATAAGGTCTTCGTGGCAAAGCCACTACAACCATATGGTAAGGATATGTCCGAAAGAGCAGCATTACCCTAGTTTGCTATACTCTAAACCCTATCATTGGGGAGTAAAATTACTACCCGTAAATCAGAAGGATTTCTATGGGTATAGTTCAATTGACCTTATATTAATACATATAATAATACTATATTAATATAATATAATAGTAAAGTAATTCACTTTTCTCACCATCGAAGAGGCATGAGAATTGTAAGTCGTGCAAGAAACTTGAAGGTTATGTCTACATAAGTATAATATATTTTTTACTTTTCTCATTTTCTCATTTCTCATTCATTCATTCATTCTTCTACTACTACTTAGACCCTTGATAATTCATTACTTATGTTAAGAGATTCTTATAGGTTATGAAACAGAGACAGACAAACATATATGAGAATCGTGAGAAATGAGAAATTGAGAAATTGAGAGCCTAAAATGCAGGTTTCGCTAAGTATCTTAATACTTATGTCACATAAGTCACAATTCTCACATTTGAGAATTATTCTCAATCGTGAAAAACGAAGAAAAGTAAATAGGTTTTCAATTATTCATCATGATAATTGAATAATAGTAATTAGCCAAAAGTGATTCTGATTGAAAATATGACATTCATCATAGGCAAGATTACATAATTCAGATTGAAGAAGGGTTGCTTATATACCCTATCGAATGTGGTAATATCAGCCCGAAAGGGTGGGAAGGATAAAAATGGATAACACACAATGGGATTCACTCGTAATAGAAGTGAACGAATACCTAGAAGCAGATACGACACTGGATGCTGGATTGCGCCAAGTCATAGAACTGAACCTACAAATTGGAACAAACAACCCTAATGAAAGAGAAGCGGCTCAAGGCGCATTAAAGGCTCTTTTGAAGGGAAGAGATGGAACACCGTTCCGTCGTGGACAAAAGTCCGCAGTTCCAGCAAGCGTAAGAGTAGCAATTGACCGCATTTGCGGTGTTGTTGAAGAAGCAGCAACCAATTACTACAACCACGATGGAATTATTGGTTCAATCACTATGAAGCATATTAAGTCCGGTGGCGGTGCTTATGATGGTGCAGAAGATTATGCGTCAGCAGTAGTAAAGCGAACCCGTAATAACCTATCAAAGATGTTTAAGGATGGTTCTTGGGATGGTTCCCTTGACAGTCTTTTGCCATCTTCTGAGTGAAGTTAGAGCGATTAACTGCTTGCTTAGTTAATAACTAAGAACACCTTAAATGGTGAATGCTGAAACATTGGGGGGTTCGCCCCCCTTTGTTTCTTTTTTTTACTTATGGTGATTTAATGAGACTAATAGAAGAAGTATATCTAAAAGCAGACAAAGATGAGATTTGTCAGAAATGCGGAGTAGATATTGCTGAAGGCTCTAATCACCTTTTAGAAAGTTATATTCATAAAGGGGTTATTCTTTCAAATACTTATTGTTTGAAGAAGAGATGTAACCCTATCAACAATCTAAGATTAAGACTATTTTGGGGAGTAATAACTCTTTCAATGGCTTCTTGGATTATTTACGGTATATGGTTTAAATGAGAACCTTTACCTTCTGTTCAATCAAAGGTTGAGGTGGTCGCACGACACCTTATACGGCTGGCGGTGGTTCCTAGTGAATCAAGTGCCTTATACAGACATTTGCACAAACAACACTAATTAATATCAATTACATTAACTTAATCAAATACGAATTATATTCGCTTACAACGCCAAACTTATCTAGTGGAGGAAGACAGGAAACTGTCTTAAATAATAGATTAGATTGGTTGTCACACACATGGGAGAAGTCGAGGAAAGGGGCATTAACGATGAATACAATAGAAGGTTTTACTACCTCCTACCGACTATTGTTTCCTCCTTCTCCCGCCTTGTGTGTAAATAAATTCAATTAATAAGAATAAGGAGGAATAACAATGATAACAGGAACAGTACAGCAACAAGCAATATGGGAAGCCATAACAGAAACAGATGACCATGTATTCGTTAATGCAGGGGCAGGAACAGGAAAAACCTTTACAATAGTAGAAGGGGCAAATAGAATAGATAATAACTTAAAGGCAGCATTTTTAGCCTTTAATAAATCTATTGCCAATGAATTAGAGAAAAGGTTGCCAGAAGGCGTAGATGCAAAAACATTTCACGCATTTGGTTTTGCAGCAATTAGAGCAGCAGGAATTAAAACTAAAGTAAACAACTTTAAGATGAATAATATCATCAAAGAACTACTTGGTAAAGACTATTATATTGCCCCACTAAAAAAATTAGTAT
>Ga0098060_1000970_pt1 | contig 12004 bp, 13 predicted proteins | sample 21_taG_FD_77063 | JGI IMG/M metagenome (GOLD analysis project Ga0098060, IMG submission 77063) | Marine viral communities from the Subarctic Pacific Ocean - 21_ETSP_OMZ_AT15319 metaG | ecosystem: Environmental > Aquatic > Marine > Oceanic | place: Pacific Ocean | collected 2015-01-19 | reverse complement strand
TTTGCTCCTATAAATCAAATTACAGGAATGATATATTTTTAGGTTATGAAGAAAATTACAAGAAATAAAGTACAGAGAATGAGAAATTTAGTCACCGGAAACTATAGTGCAAAATCTCAAACTCAATCAGGTTATAGAAAATACGACAAAAAACATAGAGAAGGCGAAGTCTGGGAAGAAAATGGTAGAACGTGGATAATGAAAAATGGCGTTAAACAAAACATCTCTAAATTAAAAAAAGCTAGAGAAATAAATAAAATACCTATGAGCTGTCCTAAGTGTGAAGGTCATATGAACCATTCAAGACATAAAGCTATGTATTTGACTTATGGCCATTGTTCAGCATGTCAAACAAAACTTGAAATAGATATGCAAAATAAAGGTACATATAATGAATGGCTTATAACAAACGTAAGAAAGAATTTTGAAAAATGGAAAGATGACAAAAAAGGTGCTTTCGAAAAATGGTACTCAGAAATAGATGCTAAAAGAAACATTACAGAATCTGGTTTAATTGAAGACTGGAGCGCATTAAGTTCTAAAGCAAAGCAATCAATTATTGATAGGTTCGATAGTTATATAAAAGAAGAAGAAGATAAAATGAATAAGTTAATAGAGGAGCAATTAAAATGAAAACAATATGGAAAATATTATTAGGAATAGGTGCAGTTATAGCTGGCATCTTAGCAATGTCATCTAAAGGTAGTAAAAAACAATTCAAAAAAGACATCAAAGAAAATAAAGCTAAAGTTAAAGATATACAGAATAAAACAAAGAAGCTTAAAAAAGAAAAAGCAGTAATAAAAGAAAAGATAAAAAAATCAGAAGCTAAGGTTAAGAAAACTAAGGAAAAAGTTAAATCAACAAAGTCAGCTAAGAAAACAACATCTGATTTTAAGAAAAAGTATAGGAGTAAAAAATAATGAAAAACATATTACTTATATTAGCAACTATATTATCACTAAATTCCTTTGGACAAGATAAGATTGTTAAAATACCACAATCAGAATTAGACGCTTTCTTTCTAGCAGTCGACACTTTAGAATATCAAGATAGTATTAAAACTATTTTAATCGCAGATTTAGAAATGCACTTACTGAACAAGACACATTTGAATTTTAAGAATGAAACTATTCTTATGAATCAGGAATCTGAAATAAAAATGCTAAACGATCAAATAAAGTTATACGAAGACAGGTTAAAAATAACAGACGCTTGGTATAATAAAAGATGGTTCGGTGTAGTCGTAGGTGTAGTTGGAACGTCAACTGCAATTTATTTAGCTGGCCAGCTGCAATAAACTAAAAACATATATATTTATATATAAAGGTTATGGCAAAGAAAACAATCAAAGAAGCTTTAGTAGAAGAGTACATCAGGTGTTCGAAAGACCCTGTATACTTCATGCGTAAGTATTGTTATATACAACACCCTATGAAGGGTAAAATAAAATTTGATCTCTATCCTTTTCAAGAAGATTCTTTAATACAATTAAAAGAAAATAGATTTAATATAATCCTTAAGTCTAGACAGATGGGTATATCAACACTAACAGCAGGCTTAACAGTTTGGAATATGGTATTCAATGAAGATTTTAATGTATTGGTAATTGCAATAAAGCAAGATACTGCAAAAAATCTTATTACAAAAATTAGGGTTATGCATGAAATGCTACCTTCTTGGTTAAGAGTTGGATCTGAAGAAGACAATAGACTATCATTAAGACTACAAAACGGTTCTCAAGTAAAAGCTGTATCATCTTCACCAGATGCTGCAAGATCGGAAGCGTTATCACTTTTAGTAATTGACGAAGCTGCATTCATTGACAAGATAGATGAGATATGGACATCAGCTCAACAAACACTTGCTACGGGTGGACAGGCTGTATTACTTTCAACGCCAAATGGTACTGGAAATTTATTCCATAAAGTATGGCAAGAGGCAGAGCGAGGTGATGGTAAGTTTAATCCTATAAAGCTACACTGGACAAGGCATCCAGAGCGAGACCAAGCTTGGAGAGATTTACAAACAGAATTGCTAGGCGACAAGATGGCCGCTCAAGAATGTGATTGTGATTTTATAACCTCCGGTAATTCTGTTGTTTCAGGTGAGCTATTAACGTGGTACCAAGAAAACATGGTGTGCGAGCCAATTGAAAAAAGAGGCCAAAACGAAGAAATGTGGATTTGGAAATATCCAGATTATTCAAAAGCTTATATGGTCGTTGCCGATGTTGCTAGAGGTGATTCGTCAGATTATTCTACATTTCATGTTGTTGAGATAGAAACGATGGAGCAAGTAGCGGAATTTAAGTCTCAAATAAGTACAAAAGAATTTGGTAATATGTTAGTTAATATAGCAACAGAATATAATGAAGCTTTATTAGTTATAGAAAACGCAAATATAGGCTGGGCCGCAATACAACCAGCGATTGATAGAGGTTATCGAAATCTTTATTATACATTTAAGCATGAAGGAGTTCATGATGCGGCAACACAATTAAGTAAAGGTTATGACTTAAAAAATAGAGAAAACATGACCCCAGGTTTTACAACATCTTCAAGAACTCGACCCCTTTTGATATCGAAACTTGATATTTATTTTAGAGAAAAGGCGTGTATTGTAAAGTCACAAAGACTTATCGATGAGCTGTTTGTTTTCATTTGGAATGGACACAAAGCAGAAGCTCAAAGAGGTTATAATGATGACTTAACGATGGCGTTTTCTATTGGAATGTACGTTAGAGATAATGCTCTTCGATTACATAGCGAAGGTTTAGCTATGAACAAGAACGCTATCAATAACATAGTTAATACAAAAGGAGCTTACAAAGGAACCAGCAATAGCGAAAACCCTTGGAAGCAACAAATTGGCGATGATAGTGAAGACTTAACCTGGCTATTATAAAGGAGCATAAATAAATGGCAGAAAAAACATTTTTTGGAAGATTAAAAACTTTATTTTCTTCAGGAACTATAGTAAGACGTACAGATGATGGCTTAAAAGTTGCAGATTTAAGTAAAGTACAATCAAATACTAAGTTAGAAACAAATAGACTCATAGATAGATTTTCAAAAATCTACCAAAGTAGTAATTACGGTTATAATCAACAGGCCAATTTCCACACAATGAGACTTCAGCTTTATACTGATTATGAAGTTATGGACGAAGACTCTATTATATCATCGGCATTAGATATATACGCAGATGAATCTACACTTAAAAACGAATACGGTAATGTACTTACAATAAAATCTGAAAACGATGAAGTACAAAAGGTATTAAACAATTTATTTTATGATGTTTTGAATATAGAATTTAATGCTTGGCCTTGGGTTAGAAATATGTGTAAATATGGCGACCTGTATCTAAAATTAGATATAACAGAAAAAGTTGGTGTGACAAACTGCTTGCCAATGTCAGCATATGAAATGTTTAGAGAAGAAGGTATAGATCCTTCAAATCCAGATATGGTTCAATTTACACATGATCCTTCAATGGGAGGTCAGGCTTCACCACATACTAAAACAGGTACTAAAGTATCTTATGATAATTATGAAGTAGGTCATTTTAGATTGTTAAGCGATATGAATTTTTTACCTTATGGTAAATCAATGATCGAACCAGCAAGAAAGACATATAAACAATTAACTCTTATGGAAGACGCAATGTTAATCCACAGAATTATGCGTGCACCTGAAAAACGAGTATATAAAATAGATATAGGTAATATACCACCTGCTGAAGTAGATACATATATGCAGAGAGTTATAAACCAAATGAAAAAGACTCCATATATAGATCCTGCTACTGGCCAGTATAACTTGAAGTTTAACATGTCAAATATGTTAGAAGATGTTTATCTTCCAGTAAGAGGTGGACAATCAGGTACTGAAATCGATACAATGTCTGGAATGGAGTTTGGCGGAATCGACGATGTAGAATACTTAAAACATAGAATGTTTGCAGCATTGAAAATTCCAAAGGCATTCTTAGGATATGAAGAAGGTGTAGAAGGAAAAGCAACACTAGCAGCGCAAGATGTAAGATTCGCAAGAACTATAGAAAGAGTACAAAGAATATTTGTTTCAGAGTTAACAAAAATTGCAATGGTACATTTATATTCTCAAGGATTTACAGAAGAAGATCTTGTTGACTTTGATTTAAGTCTTACAAACTCTTCAACTATACACGAACAAGAAAAAGTTGAATTATGGTCTCAAAAATTAGACTTAATTTCTTCAATAAAAGATGGCAGAATAATTTCAGAAGAATGGGCATATAAAAATATATTAGGTATGTCAACAGAAGAAATGCAAGAACAGCAGCGGGGCGTTGTACATGATAGAAAGCGATACTTCAGACACAATGAACTTGAAGGCGGTAATGACCCTGTTCAATCAGGTGAAGCTAAATCCACCGAATGGGCACTACAGATGGGAGCTCAACCACCTGCAGGTGAAGAAGGAGGTTTCGATGCAAACCCACAAGACTCAAGCGATCTTTGGGGAGAATCAGAAGGCGATGTTAATGAAAATAAGCCTGGTCAAGGAAGACCAAAAGAAGGCCCAAAATATGGTACTCAAAAATCTGCAAGAGGTAGAGACCCAATTGCTAAAGAAGAAAGAAAGCGAAACGCGAAATTAAAAAATAACAAAGGTAAAAGAAGATTCATGAATAAAGAAGATAAACGATCTTTAGCTGTAAGTTTATTCAGCGACATGAAGAAAACTAAAAAAACCAACTTATTAAACGAGGAAAACATATTAGATAGCGATATTTAATATATTTTTTGATATTTATTATAAAGTATATATAAAGATATATAAGGGAAGAAAAATTGGCCGTAAAACACTCAAAATATAAAAACACAGGAATTCTATTTGAATTGCTTGTGCGCCAAGTGACTAACGACACTATCAATGGCATAGAAAATTCCTCCGCTATTAGTATTATACGAGAATTCTTTAAGAAAAACACATCTCTAAAGAAAGAGCTAGGTTTATACCAAACTCTTTTATCTGAAAAATTCAATACTGAACCTAAAGCAGAAAGGTTTATAGATGCAGTATTAAAAGAACGTAAAAAACTTTCTAGTAATGTACTTAAGAAACAAAAATATAATCTTATTAAAGAAATTAAAAAGAACTATAATATAGAAGAGTTTTTCAAAACACAAGTTTCGAATTATTCTCAAAACGCTTCTGTATATTGTTTGTTCGAAGGCGCATCACCTTCAAATCAAGTTAGATTTAGATATTCACTTGTAGAATCTATAACAAATAAAAAAATTGTTAAAAGTAAAGTTGATGAAACATATGACATATATTCAAAACAAGATAAAGAAGTTCGTATGTTATCATATAAAATACTTTTGGAAAAGTTCAACGAAAAATATGGAACGCTAGGTAGAAAACAAAAATCACTACTTAAAGAATATATAAATAATATATCAAATACAGACAAGCTTAAAAAATATATACACTCTGAAATTGATAGCACTACTTCTAAAATTGACAAAGCAGCAAAACATATAAAAGATGATGTCGTAAAAATAAAGTTAACAGAAGTTAGCTCTCAGCTAAAGTTAGTAAAAGAGGAAAAGAAAATAAAAGATAAATTTATAATATCTGTATTACGAGCATACGATCTATCAAAGGAGTTGGCAAATGTCATTAAATAAAAAATTAGATAAAATGTTTGAAGAAGATTTTAAGAAAATCAAAGAAGAAGAATTAGAAGAAGAAAACATTACTGGCGGTGGTGAATCATATGACACTCCAAAAGCGTTTAAGAAAAAGAAAAAGAAAGACATCGAAGAATCTACGTTTGTGAAGATGTCAAAGATTATGAATTTAAGTGAAATAAACTATAAGGAATATAGAAACGACGAATCATTAAATTCAAAGCAAAAAGTTAACAAGGCAATAAGAGAAGTTAACAGCAGACTTTTTAAGATAGAAAGAATGGTTAATCAGAATATAAAACTAAAGACTGAAGATGGAATTGATTCGACAAAATATTGGAAGTCCACAAGGTTGAATTTGCAAAAAATTTCTAATCGTATGGTAGAAATTGCACAAAAGCTTAGGAGATTCTAATGTCAAAATCACTGTTAATAGACTATTCATCGTTTGACGTAACACCTCAAATGATAAACGAGTCTGAAAAGAAAAATAATGGCCGGGTAATTGTAAGTGGTGTATTACAAAGAGCTGACGCTAAAAATCAAAATGGTAGAGTATACCCTAAAGAAACTTTAATGCGTGAAGCAAAAAAATACTCTTCAATACAGATAGCAGAAAATAGAGCTCTTGGTGAATTGGACCATCCAGAATCTTCAGTAGTAAATTTACAAAATGTTTCTCATAATATAAAAAAGATATGGTGGAAAGGTGATGATTTATGTGGAACAGTTGAAGTACTTGGAACTCCTGCAGGAAATATATTAAAAGAATTATTAAAAGCTGGAGTAAAATTAGGAATAAGTTCAAGAGGCTTAGGTTCTGTAGAAGAAATAAGAGAAGGTGAAGGTGAAGGCACTGTAGAAGTACAACCTGATTTTGAATTGGTGTGTTGGGACTTTGTTTCTAACCCATCAACTCATGGGGCATTTATGGCACCAGTTAATGAATCTGTAAATTCTTTGAAAGTAGATAAATACGAAAACTTAAACAACATAATAAACGAGATGCTATGCGAATTAACTTGCAAATGCTCTTTACCAAATAGGAGAACAAAATAATGAATAAATTCGATATCAGAGGCTGGAAAAAGCTTAACGAATCTACAGGCTTCAAATCTGAAAAAATGACTGAGTCAGAAAGAAAAGAAACTTTAGAAGCTGTATCTAAATTTAATGAATACGGTTCACAAATATACAAATCAGAAAGCATAGGCGAAATGGTTGAAAATATGAAAAAGTTAGCAGAAAACGCTAGTAGAATGGCAATGCAAGAAGAAAACGATTGGTTCGATGCAGTATCTGTTAAACGTGATATGAAAGGCTTAGGCGATGCTATGAAGGTATTCGAAGCAACTGCAAAGGAATCAGCAACGCTACAACAAAGAATGGAGTCTGTATTTGAAGAAATTGGTGGTAAGCTCGGTAAGTATTATGAAATTAAAGAATTAAATGAGACTGAAGCTCAAGACAAATATCAAGCTAAATTCAAAGATGCATTAGATGATGAAGGAGTAGATTCTCCAGCAGAGTTAGACGACGAAGAAAAGAAAGACTTTTTCAATAAGATAGATAAAATGCATAAAGGTAAAAACGAAACAGTTAACAAATTCAAAAATCAAGTTAATGAAGCTTTCGAAGGATTAAAAAGTGTTATATCAGTACCAGGTGTTGGTATTAACATGAATGAAGCTGCTCCTAAAATGAAGAATTCTAAAGAAGAAAAAGAATTTACAAAGTTATTTCATTTAGTTGCAAATCAAAACAAAGGTGGTTCGGGAAATAGATATGGTAAAGAATTCGATAAAGCTAAAACTAAAGCTTTAAGAGCAATGAAAGATATGCTAACATATATTAAGATAGGGGTATAACAATGAATACAACATTATTAAGAAACATTATAAAAGAAGAAATTGCTAGATCTTTATTGACAGAGAAATTTCAATCAAAGAAAATCACTGCATTATTTCAATTGATGGGCGGTGGGGATAAAAAATTCTTTGATACAACTGCCAAATCAAGAGGGTTCGCTTGGTCAGATGTAGAAGATGCTAATGTACTTCAAGGTGCAACTGCTTCTAACGATCACATGAATATTTTTATTGTAGACTCACGTAAACCAAATCCTTATTCTGGACAATACGAATACGGCGATATATCTCCAGGTATTATTGGAATTACTATAGGTAAAAAATCTATGTATTGGCCAAGACAAAGATGGGGTGCTGATAAAAGTTCTTCTAACATGATAGGTAATCAAGGTAAGAAACTTGATAACTATAAGAGATATTCTAAGGTAGCTGATAGAGTATTATCAATTGCTTTAGATGATATACCTTCAGCAAAAGAAAAACAAGCTGCTAGAGCTGAAGCTCAAAGAGGAGCAACTGCTCTTATGAAAAACAAAAATATCGCTGACCAAAATTATAAAAGATATAAAAAAGCATTGCAGGTTAAGATTTTTGATCAAGGGCCAAACGAATTAAAAAGATTGCTAGACGAAGCTACGAAAGTAACAGAAAAAGTATTTAAGTTTACTACAGATATGCTTAAAAAAGGTATGATGAGTACTGGCTGGGATTCATATCAAACTATTTCAAGTAATTATGGTAGTATGGTAAGAGCATATGAAAATTATGTAAGAGAAGCTGCGGGTTATGAAAAATCAAAAACGAAAGACACTGCTGATGACTGGCAAAAAGAATACGTTGCAAGAAATGCAGGAGAGGTAAAAGGTTATTATTCAGAATTATTGGCAAAAGCAAAGCTTGTAATGGATAAATCTAATTATAAAAAAATTGTGGGAAGATAAAATGGCGAATATTAAATTCAAACAATTGAATGAAGCTGACTATGTAGTAATTGACCCAAGAGGTAATTCAAGACCTGCTGGTAATAAAATACAAGCTTCTCAATATGTTAAAAAAATGGGTGGTGGTAAAAAAGGTTATTTTATGATATTAAAGAAAAACGCTTTGAAAGCTAGAAGAGCTTTAGAAAAAGCAAGAGGTAATTACAATGACCCAAAATTCAAAGAAAAAATGTCAGATATGTATTGGGAAGGAAAGCTTAACGAAACTACAGCAAAAGACACTTTAGCAAATGCGGTTAACGCTTTAACAAAAACATTTGGTGGTAAAAAAATAGATAAAAGATATGTTAAGGAATATCTAAAATCTATCGAGCAAATGGCAAGAAAAAAGCCAATGGATTTTGTAAAAGACTATGGTGACTTCGATGTAAAAGATTGGATTGAAGATGCAGAATATAATTTACAGAACGAAGGTAAACTCAAGGAGAATAAAATGATAAAATTCAAAGATATATTAAAAGAAGCAGCTTGGGATCACACCTCAGGTAAAGCTCTACCTACATTGGAAGATGTACAAAAAGCTTATGAAGCTAAAAAACACTTACAAGAAGAATCACCTATAGAAGAAGGTGATAACACTCAATATGCTTGGGGACAAATAAATAAAGCTTTAATGAAGTATGGTATGTCACCTAGACATATTGGTGATTTTCTTCTAATACTTAAGAAAATATAGTAAAAAATAACAAATATTAAAAAAGGCCGGCATATGTTTTCATATGTCGATTTTTTTTGTTATATTATATATAATTAAAGTTTAACTAAAAAATAAAACATGGCTTATAACAGAAACCAAAAGCACAGAAACCATTCGTCTACTAATAAAAGAGATGATGGACCAAGAAAACCATTCCGAAAGAAATTAGGAAGACACGAATTTTTTATTGAAGGTATGCCTTCAGGAGTGAAAGTACCAGACCCTAGTATGGGAACATTAGAACGAGCACTTAAATATCTTAAGCGTCAAATGAAAGATGCAGATGTAATAGGTCAATATCGTTCAAGAAAAGAATATATCAAGCCTTCTTTTAAGAAAAGAATCAAAAGAGAAGATGCAATAAGACAAAACCAGTGGAAGCTTAAACAGGAAAAGAGAAACGAAAAAGGTTATGTTTGGACTGCAATTGTCAAAGATAAAGCTAGATAGTTAAAAAAACATACAAAATTTATGAAAGAGAGGTATTTTTATCTCTCTTTTTTAGTTTTTTACGAAAGTTGTATATACTTATATATACACAAGGTATACGCAAATGTCACTATCCTCTATATAGTACAGTATACAAAAAACAATCACAATCTATTATAGGTCCAATACCTATATTTCCAAAATTTATATTTAAGGAGAATAATAATGTCAAAGAACTTATTAAAAGAAGCAATCGCTGATGCCAAAGCCGTTCGTTCAACTGCTATCGCAAACGCAAAACTTGCTCTTGAAGAAGCTTTCACTCCAAAACTACAATCTATGTTATCTCAAAAGATAGCTGAAGAAATGGATGACGAATTAGAAGAAGAAGACGAACTAGAAACTACTGATACCTCTATCGAGGATGAGGAAGCTTCTGTTGCTGACACTACTGCTGATGCGGCTGACACTGGATCTGCTGATGAAGAAACTGCTGAAACTGGTGAAGATGTACCAGCAGATGAATCATACGAAGAATCAGAAGAGATTGAAGAAGGAGAAGAAGAGGTAGAAGAAGATTTAGAATTAGAAGCTATCATTAGAGAATTAGAAGACGAAGACGTATCTGAAGAAGAAACAGTAGAAGAAGAAACTACTACAGATGCAGTTGGTGTTGGAGGACAATCTGATGAAGCTGATAACGATGATGAAGCTGCTGCTTTAACTGCTGAAGGTGAAGAAGAGGAAGTAACTGAAGAAGATGAGATGGATTTAGAAGAAATCATTAAATCTTTACAGGAAGAAGATGAAGAAACTGTAGAAGAAGAGGAAGAAGAAACAACTGAAGAAGCTGAATTAGAAGAAGCTTACAAAGTAATCAGATTCTTAAAAGGTAAAATCAATGAGGTTAACTTGTTAAACTCGAAATTACTTTATTCTAACAAACTATTCAGAGGTAACAATTTGAACGAAACGCAAAAGGTGAAAGTAATCGAAACTTTCGATAGAGCAAATTCAGTAAGAGAAGTAAAACTAGTATATTCAACACTAGCAGAATCTTTAACTGCATACACTCCAAAGAAAAGAGTTAATGAAAACTTCGCATCTAATGCAACGAAATCTACGAAACCATCTAAGGATGTTATCGTCGAAGCTAATACATTTGCAACAAGAATGCAAAGATTAGCAGGATTAAAATAATTTTATAAAAATAAGGAGACTTAAAAATGTCACAAATAAACAATTTATTACAAGATTCTCAAGCTACATTCAAAGCTCAGAGAAACGAAACAAAAGGTCTTGTAACTAAATGGGAAAACACTGGTCTTTTAGAAGGAATCAATACAGAATATGATAAACATAATACTGCTATTCTTTTAGAAAACCAAGCTAAACAACTTATCTCAGAAGCAAATACTACTAGTACTACTTCTGCAGAAGAGTGGAATGGCGTTGCACTTCCATTAGTTAGAAGAATCTTTGGCGAATTATCCTCTAAGGAATTCGTTTCAGTTCAACCTATGAACTTACCATCTGGTTTAGTTTTCTGGTTAGACTTCAAATACGGCGGTTCAGGCCAACAAGGTAAAGGACGTCACGCAATCGACGATTCATTATTCGGTAACACAACTAAAAAAGGTAAAGCTAATTTAACCAAAGGTCTTTATGACAATTGGGATGATGGTTCTACTGGTGGACAAGTTGGATATTCATTAGGAAAAGTTGCTTCTGCATCTTGCGATATTGAATCTGACGGTACTGTACACGTTTTAGATACTGCTGGTATCGATATGTCAATCTGGAATTCATTCTACTGTATCTCAGGTTCATCTCACAAAATTGCTACTGCATCTACTCCATTAGCTAACGCATCTGGCGACTCTAACGTTGTTTCTGCTGTAGCTCTTGGTTTTGATAACTCAACTCCAATTTCTGCAACAGGTGTTGTTGATGTATATTACTATACTAATACAATTGATGCTACTCAAAGAGGTGATTTTGAAGATAGAAATATCCCAGAAATCGGTGGTGCTGTTAGTAATGCTGTTGGAATGGCAACTGCATCTAAAGGACTTGACCTTGAAATTCCAGAATTGGAAGTTCAATTAGAACAAGAAGCTTTAGTTGCTAAGACTAGAAAGCTTAAAGTTAAATGGTCACCAGAATTCGCACAAGATTTGAATGCTTATCATTCTATCGATGCGGAAGCTGAATTGACTTCAATGTTATCTGAATACATTACAATGGAAATCGACTTAGAAATCCTTGCAATGCTTCACTCTGCTGCTTCAGCTTCAGGATTTACTTCTGACTTTACATCAGC
>Ga0098060_1000965_pt1 | contig 12032 bp, 7 predicted proteins | sample 21_taG_FD_77063 | JGI IMG/M metagenome (GOLD analysis project Ga0098060, IMG submission 77063) | Marine viral communities from the Subarctic Pacific Ocean - 21_ETSP_OMZ_AT15319 metaG | ecosystem: Environmental > Aquatic > Marine > Oceanic | place: Pacific Ocean | collected 2015-01-19 | reverse complement strand
AAGGTCTAGCCATTGATAGGTTTGTGCAGAACATTGTTCTTAACAAGCGTATTAACGTTAGTTCTCTTTACTCAGGCGACAAGAACGCAATTCTTGTAGCATCGAGAATCAATGGGTTTGGCTCAGACTATACAACGAAAGTAGCATGTCCAGCCTGTGCAGTCGTATCTGAAAACACATTTGCTCTTGACGAAGTACAAGCTTACGACGGAAATGATTTTGGCGACTACGATATCACAGCGACAGAACATGGAACGTTTGTTGTTAAGCTGCCAAGGACAGGTTTTGAAGTAGAGGTTCGCCTTCTAACCAGCAAGGATGAGAATGAATTAGCTGCCAAGATGCAGTCTAATAAGAAACGAGCAGCACACGAGACTAACTTAACAGATCAATTAAGAAAAATCATTGTTTCTGTTAACGATATCGATGAACTGAATATTATTAATCAGTTTATTGCAAATCTCCCAGCCTTCGATTCTCGCTATCTCCGCGGAGCATACCTTAAGGTTGTCCCCGGTCTCGATATGACACAAGACTTCGCTTGCGAAGCATGTGGCTTCGAGAAGGAGGTGGATATACCTTTAACGGTTGACTTTTTTTGGTCTAAACAATGATTACATTGCTCAAGTCTATGAAGAAATATTCCTGTTAAAATATCATGGTAACTGGTCGTTTATAGAAGCCTATAGCCTACCAATTACCATTCGGAGATGGTTCCTCCAACGCTTGACTGATCAAATTAAAAAAGAGAACGACAGGTACGAAGAAGCTTCGAAGAACTCTAAGTCCGGAAGACGGTAATGTCTTGCGGTCTTTTTGCTTCCCGAAACTATTTATATAGAGGGAGACTATAGGTAATGGATGAACTTAACAAACAAATAGACTTGATGCTGGAACACTCTTTGGAAGAAGAGACTTTCCTTGATGAAAGGTCAAGCCCGCAGCAGAAGAAATTTAATAGCTTTGTGCAAAATCGCATCACCCCCATCAGAAGAAAGATTGAAGCTGATGTCGGCCGAAACGAGATAGAAAGACTTATAGGCCTCAGAAGGAACGATGCAGGTAAGTTCAAAGGTGCCTTTAAGGCCAAAGCCCTCGACTATGTTGAGGAGATGGAGGAGTTATTAAGGGCTAGAGAGGCCGGTACAGCCCCGTCAACCACTCCAGCGACTCCAACACCAACCCCGCCCACAACAACGCCATCCACGACGACACCAGAGCGCCCACCTCTCACTCCCGAAGAACGAGACGAAGCGAGAGCAATCGCCGCCCAAGCCGCCTATATTTTGGCTATGGCAGCATTCGAATCTTCTAGCCCAACTTCTATGGTGCCCAAATTTGCGCGCATTTTAAAGAAATACTTTATTAGCTATCGGGTTCCAAAACAACGCTCTATTGCAGAAGAACTAGAGTCTCTCAGTGAAGAGACAGCCCCAGCACCAACGACTTCTTCTAGCGGCCGCCCACCGCCTGATACCTCATCCGCTAGCGCAGATCGAGCCACTGATGCTCTTTTAATGGACCTTTTCGACGAAGAGTCAGTTCACCCCGATGTTTCAAGAGTAACACTGGAGAAGCTTAGGGCTAGGTACAGAGATGCACTTATTAGATTGAACGATTACGCAGCAAGTTCCTCCATCATCGCGCAGCGCAAGTTCGCACGCGTCAAGGGACTCAGAAACTTAATCTTGCAAGCCGCCGACCGAGGTATGATGCAAGAAGGTAAAGATAAGCAACTTATTATAGACCTCAACAAGGTTAAGGAAAACCATCTGGACGAAGGCATGCTTAGAATGTTTGGTGCATGGATTGAGTATTTCCTAAACGGTTTGTTCGGAGGCTGGATGCCACCGGTCTCGGTGAGAGGCTCGCAGAAAGATGTGGAAGCCTTCGCACATGCATTAGCAGGAGAAAAGAAATACATCGAAACTGCTAAAAGATATGGCTTAAACCATCCAACAACTTATAAAAACAAAGCCAAGCTTGGTAATGCAGTCAAAGGTTTTGAAAAAGAAACAGGCATCAAGTGGCCATTTAAATAGGGGGTATTAAGACATGGCTAATGGCGATGACATTAACAAAGAATTAGATGCCACCGAAGAAACAATTGAGGCACAAAAAGCGAAACTAGTAGTTCAAGAGAAGCTTCTAGAGATCCGCAAAAAACTTAACAGTGAAGAGAAAACTGCGACTGAGTACGCTCAAGACCAAGCAGATATAGATCTTAAAAGACTCAGAGCGGTAGAAGATGAACTCGCCAAAGAGATTCTGTTAAACCAAGAGAAAATAGAAGGTGGTAAACTCGACGCTGACGGCCTTAAGATAGCCAAAGATGCAGTCATAGCTGCTGAAAGTGCGTTATTCCTAGCAACCAAAGAAGCTGATGCGAAAGAAAGAGCCAATCGTGCCGCAGAAGCCACCATAAAACACGCTGATAACCTATTCAAGCGTATGACTCCGTTCCTTTCGGACGTGCCTGAAACAGCCGCTGGGGCGTTCTTCCTTAACCCCGGTAAGTTTGCCGGCCAGTTTGCTGCCAAGATGGGTGATCTGGTTAACCCCACTAAGCTTGCCACCGGTTTAATAGACACAATGGCACAGGCTACTTATGCTCTCGCCATTGAGCAAGACGCAGCTATTGCATCATTCAGGCAAGCAACAGGAGCCAGCGGAGAATTCGACCAAACAATTATAGATCTTGAGCGAGACTTAGTTACAGCCGGCGTCACCTCTGGGGAAGCTGGCCAAGCCGTACAGTCACTATTTCTTAATGTTACAGACTTTACCGAAATGCTTCCTGCTCAGCGCGATGAACTATCAAGAACAGTCAGCTTATTGAACGAGCTTGGTGTGTCAACGGAGTCTACATCGAAAAACATTCAGTTTGGTACCAAAGTCTTAGGAATGAGCGTCAAGCAAGCAGGAGCCCTCCAAAGAGAATTGGCTACTTTTGCAAAAGACTTAGGAGTATCATCACAGCAGATAGCAGATGACTTCACTGCTATGGGCCCACAGATAGCTGCTTTAGGTTCTAATGGTGTCGATGCCTTTAGAAAATTACAAGTTCAAGCTAAAGCAACAGGCTTACAGATGAGCGAGCTTCTTGGTATAGTTGAGAAGTTCGATAAGTTTGATACGGCCGCACAGTCAGTTGGTAAGTTAAACGCCCTTTTAGGTGGACCATATCTGAATACTTTAGAATTGGTTGCGGAAACAGACCCATCAAAACGTTTTGAAATACTTAAGAATAGTGTTGACCAAGCCGGCTTATCCTTCGATACAATGGATTATTACCAAAGGAAAGCTATCGCAAGTGCGATGGGACTTAATGAACAACAGCTAGCTCTTATGATGAGAGGCAACATAGGTTTGATTAGTGAGCCGGTTAAATCAGCCGCAGAATTGGAAGAGTTAGCAATAAGACAAAAAGAGTTCGCTACCATCACAGATGAAATGACACAAGCATTCATGGCAATGGCTGTGTCCATGAGGCCGCTAATTGAACTATTCAAGATGACCCTAAATTTAATTCAATTCCTTGCCCCGGGCATTCAGGTTGCAATGTTCGCGTATGCAGGTTATACTTTAGCTGTTAAGGCCGCTAGCGTGGCGCAAGCATTGAATAACTTTTACACGACCATAACCAGTGCGAAATTCTTAAGATTAACGACCCGCGCATACGCTGCCGGCGCAGCACAAAGCTTTTTCAAGGGTGCAGTAATGGCTACAACAATGGCCTTGAGGCTAATGGGAATCGCAGCCAACGGGGCTCTTGGTGTGTTTGGCCTTCTCCTCGGCGCCGCATTGGGCCTTGCTTATGTCTTTTATACGAAAGCCGCTAGTCCCGGTTTCATAACTATTCTTGGTCTTGTCACAGCCGGCTTCTTTGCAATGGGCATCGCAGCAACAGTCTTTGGCTTCTCACTAGCACCAGTCCTGCCATTCATCCTCGCTTTTGCAGCCGCTATTATGATGGTCGGCCTCGGTATCGGTATTGCATCCGCAGGCCTTAGCCTGATGGTTAACTCATTAGGAAAATTTGGGACAGGTCTCGCTGAAAGCATGACCATTACAGCCCTAGCAATTGCAGATATCGTGGAATCTATCAATGAATTAGACACAACAAAAACTGTAGCCATCGGAGCTGTTATGGCAGCAGGTGTGGTTGCTGCTCCTGTCGCCGCATTGGCCTCTGTGGGCGTTGCAGCCGTTACAAGGGGTCTTGGTGGTGGTGACACCGCAGCAGGCGCTGGAGGTGACGCTGGGCCCGCACCAGTCATTAACGTTCACTTGAGTGTCGACGGCACTGAATTTGCTACAGCCGTCAACAAAGTCGAGGTCGAGAAATACTCAGGCGGTGGACAAAGTGAGATGTACAGCACAATCATGGATATGATTTCACAAGGTTTTGTTAAAGGTGTCTAATTATATAATGGAGGTAGTATAGATGGCTAATGGATCAAGTGGACTTGTATCAGTAACTACAGCAGGCACCCAAGCAGATATCAAGAAGGACAAAGCAGGCCGCGCCGCGCCGTCTCTTGTTATAACACATATAGCTTCTAATAAATTTGTTACTTTTAACCATATGAAGATGCGAGCTTTCAAAGACGACTTCAAGACAAGTTATAATTCTGAGCAAGTTTTCGGCAGAATGGACCCTATCGTTACCTACCAAGGCACCACTCGTAACATAACTTTGGGGTTTGATATTGGTACACATGGCGATGACGCAATGGCCAAGTCTCTTGCTATGGCAACTCGCTTAATGCAATTCCAGTACCCAGTTTATGAAAAGGCCGACAATGCATTATCTTTAAGTCGCCCTCCTTTGGTTTATGTTGAATTTGGAAACTACATACGAAGCGGCGCAGGTGGCCCGTTGTTATGCGCGATGCAAGGTTTTACTTACAGCCCGTTCGATAAACATGACCGTACTTACTCGCCCATGATCCGTAAAGTTAATGGTACAGGCGAACCTCATCTTATACCAAAAAGAATATCATTTGATATGAATTTTATTGTATTACACGAACAAACACCCGGCTGGGGTGATGCTGGACAAGGCGAAATTGACTGGATTGGTGGAGACAAATATGGTAAGATTGATTTCGATGCTTACTATAATAAATCGACTAAAAAGGTTGTCGGCGGAGCGACGACGAAAGCAGATGGCTCAACAGTAGCAGCTATTACAGCCGGAATGTCCCAATCCGAGATTGAAGACCAATTTCCAAACACTTTACCGCAAGCTGAAATTGATAAGATTCTTGCTTCGATCAACGCAAACTAACTAAAAGGGTACCAACAATGCCAAGACACGGCTCAGAATCAAAAATGGAAAACACTGAAGAACTATACGAAGAGTTTTTTGAGGAAAGAGGTATAAATAAAATAACTCATTATAAGACTGCTGTGTGGCCACCATTGACACCTGAAGTTCGTTCTAGATTTTCAACAATTCGTCATCGCTGGAAAACAGGGGACAAATACTGGAAACTAGCAAACACACATTATGGTGACTCTAAGATGTGGTGGGTTATAGCTTGGTACAATGAGAAACCAACAGAAGCGCATCTTAAAGCAGGAGATTTAGTGCTAATACCAGTCCCTCTGGATCAGGTAGTATCCTTCTTTAACTACGGAAGTGCATAATGGCCGATTATACAAATCCTAGGTACGCCACCACAACCGGAGTCAACATAGGTCTAGCCAATGCTCGCACTGATATAATTGATTATTTAAAGAACGCGTATAGTAATTCCACCCTTAAAGATCAGGATCTCCGCTTGGGTTTTGATCACAATATCGAATCATGGGCACTACACGATGCTGCTATGAACAGGCACAGGGAGTTGGTAGAAGCCGCCGGCCGCAGTGAGGAAGAGGAAGAAGAACTCAGACAACTCGAAACATCAATTAATGGCATCCAAACCATTATTGACGATCCACAAGTTCCAAGGAATATACTATCGAGTTTTTCTGAGGATAGACCATTATCCCAAACCCCGAGAACGAACACCGGCCCGGGCGGCCCTTCCGAAGAGGCCAAAGAGAATGCTAAGCATAACGCTAAGAGAAACCGTAAAATTGCTGATGATAGCGCAAACGCGCTAAAGCAGCAGTCACTGGATGAGGTAGAAGCCCGCGGAGGCGATAGCGATGCCTCGGAAGCAAGGCACATTAGAACAACACAACAATGTTATTTGCTTTATAACATGGAATCCTACTCAAAATTACACAGAGATTTTCTTAAATCCAAGGTTCCCGGCTCATCGTATAATGGCGTCAAAAACAAAGAACTTCAATCACCCGGATACTGGTCTAAAATTTTTAAATATCAAAGAATGCTGCTTATGGAAGGAGAAGGTTCAACCTCCGAAGCGGTCAATCGACTTTATGTGTGCAGCGGAAGTGAAGCTTTCTCAAATATAACCACAAGTGAATACGCCAGACTTCAGCCATTACTAAAAATTTACAAGGTTGATGCATTTAATACAAATCTGATAGAAATGAAATTCGGAACAAGCACCAGCACTGATGGTATAGCTAGTCAATTAATGGTTTCGGGCGCGATAGGTACCGATAGAGCTATGTTTACTAGGGGAACAGCCTCTGGCATTAAATCTTTTGACTGGAAATACTTGGGAACAGACCCTTTCACAGCTACAAAAGATATAGAAGCTACTTTAAAAATTAGGTTACAGCATTTTTCTGAGTTAACAAAAACTAGGACTTCTAAGCTTTACGGCCAAGGCTCACAAGGACAAACAGCAAAATATAAATATTTAGATTTAATTTTGCAACCAGACTGTCGAGATTCAAGGAATAACAATGATGACTCAACCGAGAGAAAAGTATTCCAAGGCCCCGGCGGTGTGTTTGCACCAGAATGTTATGAAATAAGGGTAGACGTGGGATATCAGCCACAGTCGATGCCAGATCTCTCACCAAGTGTTAGGGATGGCTTAGGGTGTCAAAGACAAAGTTTATATTTGACGCTAGTGGATCACAAGTTTGATTTTAAAAATGATGGTACTCTTGACTTAATTATCAATTACCGTGGAAGACTTAATACAGTGATGAGAGATAAGAAGTTTAATGTGCTTATGCCCGGCGGTGGCTTCTCAGAAGTAAAATTCCGGAACCCTGATACTCCCAGTGGTACACCAAAACCGGGAATACTTGATATAGAGGCAAAATTGGCGAATGAAAGAAGCAAGTCATCTGATGAACAAAACGCCACGACTATAAAGAAACACGAAAGGTGGAGAAGAATATTTTTTGCCGAAATGAAACAATATATGTATAACGGTATAATTTCAAAAATGGAAGATTACCGATGGATTCACACTGATAGCGTCAAGGCTAATGAATGGACTAATTTTGCAGCATGGCAAGATATGGATTCTACCGAAGACCTTCCGCCTCCCAGAACCACAGTATCAACCAGACGAGCTACTGGGGAGGAGATCGATAACCTTCAACTTAGTGATACTGTATTGGCTAAAGACGACGCCGAGGGCACAGCGGCCGCCGATCAAGCAGGTATCACAAAGCAAGCCGAAAGTGACAACACGCACTTAGCCACGCATTTTGAATCCGGAGATCAACTTATACACTTCTGTTATTTGGGTGATCTTATAGCCGCAGTGCTTGATAATGTTCTGGGAGATAATGTTACATTAGCTGCTAATGTAAAGAATAGGACATTTTTTGATATTGTTACACCATGGGTGTTCGGCGGCGGAACTGATTCCGCCGATGGCAGCGGTGAAAGACGTCCATCAAAGGGCCTAGAGGATATCGTAAAAAACTTTCACCTTATGTTGGGAAATATTGATATGTCCCTTATAAGACCTGATGGGGCAGTGACAAACTTCACCACCAATATAGCTCATATTGCAGTTTCCATGGAATCATTTCGTAATTTTTGGACGGAGAAAGTCTTAACCAAAGACACTTTATTTTACTCTTTGTTTGATCTCTTAGATGATCTTATCCAAGATTTGGTCACAGACGCTGTGTCCGTAGAATGTTTCGGCGGCCTGTTGTCGCATAGTGTCCGCGCACAGGCCGCTCTTATATCCACCCCAACAAAAATGAGTGATGATATACTCACCGTAGGCAAGGATGGATATTTAACTGTTCATGTAGCTAACTCCACTCCTGAAACTCCGGCGTTCAGTTCTCAAACTATTGATCCGAGCGCCCAAACAACTTCAAAAAATACCGTAAAACAATATTTAATTCTCCAAGCCTCTGATACCACACCAAGAGACTTGCATGGGGTGTATGATAAGAACAACGCCCCCGGCCGAAACGTGTCAGGGGTGGCAATAGACGATAAAACTAGAGGAATCTATCATCTCAGTTATGGTCGCGACCGAGGTTTACTCAAAACGGTCCAGTTCAATAAAACCGATCAAGAATTCTTACCGGAAGCTAGATATGCGAGTGAAGGTGGTATGGTTCTTAATCAATTGGCTAACGTATATGACGCTACTTTTGAGCTTATAGGTAATTCTATGTTCCGCCCGGGCGTGTATATCTATTTTAGTCCTTATGGGCTCGGAACTGGTGAACCATGGGAACGTCGTGAAGAAAACGGCGTGACAACACTGCAATCTTATTCAAATATTATGGGGATTGGGGGCTACCACCTAGTTACTGAAATAGCTAATAGTATAAGTGAAAAAGGTTTTAACACAACTTTGAAGGCAAGATGGGTGTCCGGTGGTACAATACCATCATAAGGAAAAGATAAATGGCTGATTTTGATGGAAATAACAGTAGTGGAGCTAGGGAGATGTATCTTTCTAGGGCTGTGTACAACTCTAATATTTTGACAACGCTGGATGGAGTTGACACCCCAACAATTGAGACATTGCAGATCAAAGACTTACAAATAGACGAGAAGATGCTCTATGGCCGCTTAGACTTGAGAAACCGCTCGATAACACCCTTGGGTAGATATCTAAAGAGTTTCCCATCTAACCCTGAATATGTAGCACTGGATTTTGTGGTTGAAGCCTTCTCGGCCATGAAAAAGAAGTTTGACCAAGCTTTAAGAACAGGTTACATTTCAATAGAAGAGCCAGAACTATCTAGCTTTACACCTGTGAAGGCATACGAAAACCCTATGAGCCGATACAACACACATCTGGCCTCCATACAAAGTAGTTTTTTAGACTATGTGAAACAAAAGAACCGTTTAAATAAGATATATAACTTCGATGATTTTGTGCCTTTCTTCATGGAGCATGCAAAACTGTTCTCTCCGGAATTCCCCATTACAAAATCGATGTATTTACTCTCAAAAGATGTTTCGCCTCTCTCAAGTGGTCTAATGGTGGAAATTAGTGGACGGCCATACGATGATGACAATATAAAAGCAGAAATGTTCTATAAAAACAGGAATTTTGAATATTTTAAGAATTTGGCATACCAAAATGGCTTTATGATAGACAAACATATACCTTGGCGCTTAATCGCTGACTTAAATGCCCCAAACATGGTAAAACACATTTCAACCCTACGAGGCTATGAACCGACCGCGGCATCAACTTTATCCTTATGTTTTGATAAAACATACCCAGAGGATATCCCAAATTTAATCAATTTACTCTTGGACACTTACAACGCCACTGTTCGGCATCGGCCGACAACACCTCGCTCACAAGCTGGTCCATCTATATCGCCATTCTCCATGGTCACCACCAATTCAGCCTGCAAAACAAAAAGCACAATTGTCAGGACACCAGAAACTCTTCGAAGCCTGATGACAACCTATCCGTCTGAGTATTGGTTGAACACTTACACTAGAATAAGAAACATAGAGACTAAACTGGGATATGACGAACAAACAATACAGAATATAGTAAAAAAATCAACAGACTTATTAAAAAAGCTTGACAGACCAACCGCACTGAGGTATATTATGGGTAAGTTTGATAATGTATCACACATAGAGGGTTCCCTCTTTCATGATATCACTAGGATAGAAATGTCAGAAGACCCAGATGCAACGGGCGAGTCGGTAGACGAGACGGTGCAACGAAGTGTTCAGGCGTCAAACTTTATAGTGTACTAATTAATAGGTCCGCGGGGGACAAATGTATTTTCAGACGCTCGACGATAAGGGCGAATGTATTGGAGTGTATAAAAATGGGAAACTATATTTCCAAGACCTACCCACGGGTCTCAAAAGAACGTGGAGATATGCAGAGTATCTTCAAGAGAGCAGCGTTGAGTACGCTAATATTCTCTGTGGAAATCGGAGCCTTAATGACGTTTGCCCAAGTCCCCTAGTAGACGACTGGGCAGCTATTGAGGCTAAACTGAAGGCTTATTATCGCTCGTTTGTGCTGGCTAAAGTCAACATGGACGAGAATTGTTTTTTTGACCTCGTTCCGAAGCCTTTTTTGCTTGAATATTGCGAAATCCGCAATAAAATCACGCAATATGTGTTCGAAAACTACGAAAAGCCGCAAAACTATGACTTTTTGGTTGATTTGACCAAGGTACTGACCCGTATCCAACATCAGAAGCTAAATATTGACGTTTCTTGTCTCTCAAGCAAGGCTCACTTGCCCAAGTATCGGCAGGCAATGAAGAAGTTTGCTCAAATCGACCCATATTGTCGATATAACATCAACGGCACCAAAACTGGTCGTCTAACAACCAAGAAAGCATCATTTCCGGTTATGACTATGGACAAGGACTTTCGTTCTATTGTTAAGCCCCAGAATGACTGGTTTGTGGAGCTTGATTTCAATGCCGCAGAGCTTCGCACCCTTATGGCCCTAGGAGGCTCTGAGACCCCCCTAGAGGACATTCATAGCTGGAACATGCGTAACCTATTTAATGCGGGCGTCACACGCGAGGAAGCCAAACAGAAGTTCTTCTCGTGGTTGTACGATGAGAATAAAACCAACTCGAAATTATCCAAGTATTATGATCGTGACAAGGTACGCGAGATGTACTGGGATGGAGAAAATGTCAAAACTATGTTTGGTCGTGAGATTGAAGCAGACCGCAAACACGCCCTAAACTACATTATTCAGAGCACGACAGCAGACCTTGTACTTCGTCAAGTAATAAAGGTTCATGATATGCTACGAGATAAGCAGTCTTTCATTGCATTTACGATTCACGACAATATTGTGCTTGACATGACAGACGAAGAACGTTATAATATACCTATGATGATCGAAGAGTTCTCCAACACTCAGTTGGGCAAGTTCTTGGTCAATGTAAAAGCCGGAAAGGATTTCGGCAACTTGAGGACACTAAATCTATGAACATTATCGGACTAGGAAAGGCAGGCTGCAACATCGCAGATGGTTTCGCTCAATACGACCAATATAAGGTATATAAGATTGATGTAGATCTGGAAGGTACTCGATGCTTGAATATCAAAAAGCAAAAAGGACCTGAAGAATACGAAGCCAATACGCCCTCGATGAAAACCTTCTTTAAAAATATTAAAGGTGACACAATATTTGTAGTCGGAGGCTCTGGGGCGATTTCTGCTATGTGTCTTCGTGTTATGGAACAAATCAAATCCTCCTGCGAAATTAGCGTACTATATATCCAGCCAGATACTCAATTGTTGAGCGAAGAAAAGAAAATGCACGAAAAGGTTACTTACAGCGTATTGCAAGAATACGCTCGCTCTGGCCAAATCAAAGATATTTGCCTCGTAAGTAATTCTCAATTAGAAAATATTCTTGACAACGTTCCGATTATGGGTTATTATAATAAACTGAACGAATTGATTGTATCAACAATCCATATGACAAATGTCTACAAAAACTCAGACCCTATTATGGGTGCTCTAAGTGGTCCCGGAAAAACCAAAAGAATTTATACAGTTGGAATCTTCGATATCGAGAATAATGAAGAAAAATTGTTTTTTCCCCTTGACACAGTGCGCGAAAGGGGTTATATTTATAGTATCAGTAAGGACAGGCTCCAAACGGAAAGCGGCTTGCATAAGCAAATCACTTCCCAAATGAAAGAAAAGATTT
>Ga0098060_1000963_pt1 | contig 12036 bp, 12 predicted proteins | sample 21_taG_FD_77063 | JGI IMG/M metagenome (GOLD analysis project Ga0098060, IMG submission 77063) | Marine viral communities from the Subarctic Pacific Ocean - 21_ETSP_OMZ_AT15319 metaG | ecosystem: Environmental > Aquatic > Marine > Oceanic | place: Pacific Ocean | collected 2015-01-19 | reverse complement strand
TGAGTACTATGGGTGGATGTGTAACGAGACTAACCTCAACACTCTACCTGTCGATGCACCTTCAGGTGGATTGGCTCTAGCTGAGTGGCTTACCTTAGAAGGACGGAGAAGTTCTCTAGCTGAGTGGTTAGGTTGTGTCAAAGAGGATGGAAGGATACATGGATCATTCAATCACATCGGTGCATGGACAGGCAGATTGTCACATGCTGCACCTAACCAAGCTAACATCCCATCTGCCTTTTATGGTACACCAACAACGGCAGTAGAGAAGGTAAAGCACACCTATGACGGAGCCTTTAGGGAGTTGTGGTGTGTCGGTGAAGGTAACTACTTAGTCGGTACAGATGCAGACGGAATCCAACTTAGAATATTAGCTGATCTCATGGGGTCACAAGAGTATGTCGATGCTATATTAAGTGGTAAGAAAGAGGACGAGACGGACATACATAATGTTAATCGTAAAGCTTTAGGTCTGTCTCACATCACAAGGGACATGGCAAAGACATTTATATATGCCTTCTTACTAGGTGCAGGTACAGCAAAGGTAAGTCAGATACTAAAGACAGACAAGAGACAGGCTACAAGGGCAGTCAATAACTTTATGGAAAGTATCTCTGGTTTATCCAGACTAAAGAAGAAGATTGTACCACAGATAGCAGAGAATGGATACTTCAGAGGGTATGATGGACGTAAAGTTAAAGTACCTTCAGAACATAAGACACTTGCAGGTATGCTGCAGAATGGGGAGAGTACCATTATGAAGTATGCTACTCGTAAGTGGATTAACTGGGGTCGTAAGGAAGGGATTGTCTTCAAGCTAGTGACATGGCCTCACGATGAATGGCAGACAGAGGTGATCGGATCTAAGGATAGTGCAGAAAGATTAGGTGCTATCCAACGTAAATCAATCGAGTCTGTTGGTGTGGAACTAGGGCTTACTTGTCCTCTTGCTGGGTCTACAAGTATAGGTAAATCTTGGCTTGACACACATTAACAAATACAATATAATATACTTTCAACTTAGCCAAGCAAGAAAGGTTTTCTAATGGCAAACAATCGTGTAACAGCAGAGGGTGAGCTTTATTACCCTAAAATATTTCCTCAAAACAAAGAGGTTAGTGAATACACAACAAAAACAGAAGGCAGTTACAACACTATCTTTATACCTGCCTCTGATGAGGAGCTAAACAAGTTCTTGGATGCGGGGTTTCCTAAAGAATCAATGGGTAACCAGATGATAAAGGAATACTCTGTTGCTGGTGGACGTAAAGGTATTAAACTTAAACGTCCTCATGTACACCCAGCAGGGATAGAAGACTTTGGTGGTGCTCCTAAAGTTCTTGACTTTACTCAAGGTCAAGGTGAAAAGCTTTGGGACTTTGACGTTGATGGTGCTTTGGGTAATGGAACGAAAGCTAAAGTAAAAGCTTCTATCTATGTACCTGAGAAGGGTTCTAAAACCAAGGGTGCTATCACTCGACTAGATGCAGTAGCTATCACTGAACATGTAGAGCATAAAGCCGAATCTGAAATGGTTTGGTAAAGGATGACTGAAGAAAAGAACATAACAACATTGGTTGCCGACATGGAGAGTATCTCTATTGGAGGTAATGGTTGGACAGGGGATGATGGCAGCCTAATGGGTAGTAGGATTGCCTTGTCGTCCAACCAAAGGTTTTGTAACAAAGATAAACCTAGAGATTTTCTCTCCCTTTCTTCTCTAGGTGTTGGTTGCAAACGTAAACTTTGGTACAAGATCAATCAGCCTGAGCAAGCTGAGAGTATGAGACCTAATACGTTGTTAAAGTTTTTCTTCGGTGATATGCTAGAAGAGGTAGCCTTACAAATGGCTAGAGCTTCTGGACATAGGGTGGAAGGGATGCAGACACCTCTCGTTATTGAGGGGATAAAAGGTCATAGAGATGCCGTCATTGACGGTGTTACTATAGACGTTAAGTCTGCATCACCTTTTGCTTTCAAAAAATTTAAAGAAGGTAAACTAAGGGATGATGATCCTTTCGGTTACATCTCACAACTATCTTCTTATGTTTATGCAGGTAAAGACGATCCTCTTGTTACAGAGAAAAGTAAAGGTGGCTTCTTAGTCATTGATAAAGTTAATGGTAGTATCTGTTTAGATATGTATGACTTCTCTGAAGAACTAGAGAACAAAGAACAAGAGGTCAGAGACATAAAAGAAATGGTGAAGGGTGAGATTCCCAAGGATAGGTTAGCTCCTGTAGCTCAAAGTGGTACGTCACCCAACACAAAGCTCTCTATAAACTGCAGCTACTGTGAATTTAAGACTACATGTTGGCCCGAAGCTAGGAAGTTTTTGTATAGCAATGGGCCAGTGTACTTGGTTGATGTAGTAAACGAGCCAAAAGTTTTTGAGTGGACGGATGAAACCTAAGAGTTCCAAAGCTAAAGGTAGAGTACTACAAAATTTAGTTCGAGATAAAATAGTAGAAGTCTTTCCTCACTTTGAAGTTGACATAGATATTCGTTCAGCTATCATGGGGGAGACAGGTGAGGATATAAAGCTTTCAAAGAAAGCAAGAGAACAGTTTCCCTTTAGTGTTGAGTGTAAGTCTTTAGCTTCCGTTGCTGTGTATCGACACATGGAACAAGCCCAAGCTAACTGTCCCAAGGGAGCCACACCTCTTGTTGTAATAAAAGAAAACAGAAAGAAACCTTTAGCCATACTAGACTTTGATTATTTTATGGAGATGTTTAATGGAGATTAAAACGAAAACAGTAAAGATACACAAGGTATCTGACGGCCCTTACGAAGAAGGCCCAGGTTTTTATAACCGATGTCTTGTAGAAGAAGAGGATGGTAAGGTTCATGTACAAGATGTTATGTATCAGACTTTGAAAGCTGCCTACCATGACATAAATGTTTTAAACAGTAGGATAGAGCCTATTGAAACAACAGTAGGTTATCAAGAGGAAGAAAAAGATTGTTTGATTTTGAAAGTAAACTAGATGCTTTAGCAGATAACTACGGTATTGAGTTAATCCTAGAGCAGAACGACATAACTCCTCAACTTGTTATTAAGTTCTTGATTGATGAAAAACTTATTGACCTTGACGATTACTTTAACACTGACGTAGAGATGGAAACTTGGAAGGAACTTGAAAGATGATGACAGAAGAAGACATTGCTCCGTTTAGAGAGTGGGAAGATTTAAGTAGACTTGAGCATTTTGATTCTTACCAAACGGCAGCAGGTAGTTTTGCACAGTACCCAAAAAATCAAGAGCTTACCTATCTTGCGTTGGGTTTAGTGTCGGAGGCTGGTGAAGTTGCAGATAAAGTAAAGAAAAAAATTAGAGATGGTAAGTTTGATTCGTTTGAATTGGCAAAGGAATTAGGTGATTGTCTTTGGTACACTTCTTTACTAGCTACTTACCTTGACTACAACATGTCGGAGATAGCTAGTATAAACATTAATAAACTTTCAAGTCGTAGAGACAGAAACAAAATACAAGGATCGGGGGACAACAGATAATGAGCTACAAGTCTAACTTAAACCCTATGTTCAGATCAAAATTTTCTGAAGATATATTTAACCAGAAGTATAAACATCAAGGAGCAGAGACATGGTCAGAGTTGGCTGGTACTGTTGTTAATGATGTGTGCTCAGTGGCAGGTAATGCTTTTTCTCAAGAAGACAGAGATCAACTGGAAGAATATATTAGGGATTTAAAGTTTATTCCAGGTGGACGATACCTTTACTACGCAGGTAGGGACAACAAGTTCTTTAACAACTGCTACCTTTTAAAAGCAGAGGAAGATACAAGAGAAGATTGGGCTGACCTATCGTGGAAGTCTGAGTCTTGTCTTATGACTGGTGGTGGTATTGGTGTAGACTACAGTGTCTATCGACCTGAAGGTTCTCTTATTAAACGGACAGGTGGTCAAGCATCTGGCCCTATACCTAAGATGAATATGATTAATGAGATTGGTAGAAGAGTAATGCAAGGTGGCAGCAGAAGGTCAGCTATCTATGCAAGTCTTAACTGGAAGCATGGGGACATAGAGCAATTCTTAAAGGCAAAGGATTGGGCTTCTATGCCAGTAGGCAGTACAGGTAAAACTTTATGGGACATTAAACAAGAAGACTTTAATTTTCCTGCACCTCTTGACATGACTAATGTTTCTGTCAACTACGACACAGAATGGTTACTAAACTACTATGAGACAGGCGATCCAGGTGAAGTGTTTAAAGCTAATGTTAGACAAGCAATGCAGTCAGCCGAACCAGGATTTTCTTTTAACTTCTTTGATAAAGAGAACGAGACATTAAGAAATGCTTGTACTGAAGTAACAAGTGAAGACGACAGTGACGTATGTAACTTAGGTTCTTTAAACTTTGGAAGGATAGAAAGTCTACAAGAACTTACTGATGTTGTTAGACTATCAGTCATGTTCCTAATCTGTGGTACTTTAAAAGCAGAGCTTCCATACCCAAAGATAGGTCTTGTTCGAGCCAAGAACCGTAGGCTAGGGTTAGGTTTCATGGGTGTACATGAATGGTTGCTAAAGAAAAACTCTAGGTATGAGGTGACTCCAGAGCTTCACCAATGGCTATCAGTATATCGAGGTGAGTCAGACAAAGTCTCTAAAGAATTTGCTGACACTCTATCTATTACAAGACCTGTAGCTAACAGAGCTATTGCTCCTACTGGATCTATTGGTATTCTTGCTGGCACTTCAACAGGTATTGAACCTGTCTTTGCTGCAGCCTACAAGAGAAGATTCTTAACAGGACAAAGTAAATGGAAGTATTCTTATGTTGTTGATGATGTAACAAAGGTACTTGTTGAGCAAGGACACGACCCTGACAAAATCGAAACAGCTTTAGACTTAGCTTCTGATTATGAAAGACGTATTAAATTCCAAGCAGATGTACAAGACTATGTGGATATGTCTATCTCTTCTACTATAAACTTACCACCTTGGGGTAGTAAACTAAACAATGAAGATACTGTAGATAAGTTTAGTTCTACCTTAGCTAAGTATGCTAGTAGACTAAGAGGATTTACATGCTATCCAGATGGTAGTAGGGGTGGACAACCTCTCACTTCTGTGCCATACTCAGAGGCAGTGACTAAACTAGGGGATGTATTCGAAGAGAACGTAGAAACCCATGACATATGTGACATCACTGGTGTTGGTGGATCGTGTGGAGTATAAGGATAAGTAATGCAGAAAAGAAAATTTAGTAAAACACTCTACGATGAGTATGATGAGAAAGCTAAGACAACTCTTATGTCTCACCTCGAAGCTAGAGGACATACTATCAATCAATCTAAAGAAGACTACAACGTAGACATTGTTTCTGAGAAGGAAGGGTACACCTACTTCAATGAGGCAGAGGTTAAGGTAGCTTGGAAAGAAGATTGGCCTAGTCATTGGGCTGAGATTAGAATACCAGAACGTAAGAAAAGATTAGTAGAGAAGTACGGCAAAGAAAATGGAGTACTAAACTTCTACATCTTTAGGAAAGATATGAAACAGGTGTTCAGAATAAAAGATACCTGCCTCACAGAAGACAGGTTGAAGCCAGCTTTCGGCCCTAACATTGCACCAGGAGAGAAGTTCTTTCACATCCCTTACGGTGATGCAGACCTTCTTGTTGTATGATACTTCCGAAGGATGCAAAAGAACGGAAGGCTATCCCAGTCTACACTGGGTTTGTTAAGTACTTTCCTAGAGCTATGGCAGCAGTAGCCAAAATCTCTATGAGTGGTGGTATCCAACATGGACAATCACCAGATAAAATATTCTGGGATAGGTCTAAGTCAGGTGATGAACTCGATGCTCTGATGAGACACATGCTCGATGAAGAGTGGGGTCAGGTAGCTTGGAGAGCTATGGCTAACCTTGAGAAACAACTAGAAAGAGAAGAGTAATGTTTTCCCCTATCGTTTTACTTTGTTTAGCTAACTTTACAGAGTGTGTCACGATAGGTGGGCCAGTTGAATCAACCAGAGACAAATGTATCCAAGCTATACAAGAGCAAGGGATACCTTATTTAAAACAAAAATACCCCGACCATGTTGTTGTAGACTACGTCTGCCATGATTGGGGTACTGATGCTTAGTAAGTTGATTTCTTTTTCTTAGACTTCTTTATCTTTTTAGTCTTCATTATTTTCTTTGAACCTTTTCCGTAGGTCTTTGATCCTTTTGGCATTATCCTTTGTACCTTCCTAATGTTATTGTTTTTAAAAAGCCTCTCCATATTTCTATGGGTGAGGGGAGTACCCATCCTAAGACGAGTAGTAGTATTACCCACATGGGTATGTCTTGATTCATAACACTAATCTTGCCCACATCACCAGAAGGCTTGATAGCTGATGTTTCAATCTGTACAACTTCGGCATTGATCTCTTGATCTTGGCTTTGATCGACAAGAGATTGATTGTTTTCTTTACCGACTTGAGTATTGGCTGCAACATTTGTTCCACCCCCTTTACCTTTACCACTTAACATCTTTGCTACACCTACAGCAGTACAACTTGATAAAGATATGGATAAGAGTAAGGCTATTATAAGTTTCAATTAAGTGAACTTTCTAATTCTATAATTATTTTATCAATCATTTCGTCAGTGATTTCGTCACCTCTAAAACCTTCAAATTGTTTTCTTAAAGCTTTTCGTCTACCTTCATTTGATTTTTCCCTTTCAAACTCTCCTTTTATTAGTTGTAAAAACAGTTTGTCTTGTGTTTCTTTGTTGAACAATGTGTTTAAATCCCACTTGCCCTGTTTTACTAATTTTCTTAAAGTCGTTCCTACAATTTGGTATTTACCCATTGGAGTTGAAGTGTCATTGTTTTGTGCTGCTTCACTGTCTTCAGGAAGCAAAGGTTTAACCCATGTCCCATACGCATCACTTGGTCTAGAAAATTCTATTAATTCTCCAAGTGTCCAAGTTGTTATTTTTAAACCTTTGAAGGGAGTTTCAGTGGACTCTGCGTTGGCATAAAGTGTGTCATAAGAATTAGCTTCTTTTTCTCTTAATAAAATTTGAGTACTACTATCTTCTTTTAAAGCTGGAAGAACCTCTTCTCCCTGTTGACTATTCAAGAAATCGGGATCGTTTAAACTTTGATCTTCTGGTGCGGCAGCAAGAAGTCTGTCTTCTAACGACATACCTGAACCTCCTGTAAACTGCATATCAGGATCATAATTTGGATCGTTAGGATCAGTTTTATTTGTTTTTTCTTCTACAACTGTTTTTTCTTTTACAACCTCTTTTACAATTTTATCTGTGCTAGGTATTGTACCTACACCTGCTGTCACCACCCCTCCGTCTTCTATAATCTTAGTCATTTTAGACTTAGTTTCTGACGAAGGTTCTACCCATTTCCCATTGGTAATAATAACCCCATTAGGAAAAAGATCAGAAGGTTGGTCTGACCAATCAGCATTATATATTGCACCATTTTTCCATTCTCCATACCATTTTTGACCTTGTTTGTCTGTAAAAACTCCTTGACCATTAGCTGAACCTTGTCTGTAAGTTCCAGTCCAGACTGTACCACTACTTGATGTTTTAGTTCCTAACCCATCTGGTTTACCGTTAACTACTTGGCCTTCATACTTTTGACCGTCTTTCCAATTTGCCACCACAGAAATTCTTTTATCCATTGGTAAAAGATCGGACTCAATATCGGAACCACCAAAAATCCAAGCATCAGGTGTGCTTTCAATACCTCTTGCAACAACCATCGGTGTTTTAGTACTTCCTTTTAAAGTACCTTCGTTGTTTTCAATTACGTTGTCATAAACAGTAGGTTCATATCCTGCTTTTTTTAATAAAACGTCAGAAGCATTTTTGCTTTCTTCTCTTAATTTTATTTCTTGTTCTTCAATTTTGTCCTGTGTCTTAACAAAATCTTTGTATGTTTGAGGAGAAATAGAATTAGCAAAACTATTTAAAAGATTAGAACTTGCTTGAAGATCAGCTAACTCTTGTATTTCTTGGTAAGAGGTGTCAATTATCTGCCTCATAATCCTAGATGAACCACCTGTACCAGCAAGTACTGTTTCTCTGTATTCTTTCTTTGCCATACCATCTCTAAATCCGTCTTTTAAAGCAGACAATAAGTCCCCTCCATACACATTTTTTACAATGTCCATGACAATAGCATTTTCTTGACTATTACCTTTTAAATTTTCTTCAATTAACTCGTATGTTGACCCATTAAATTGTACAGGTAAGCCTCTTTGAGTTGTACGAGCTTCAATAGACTGGTCGTATTTAAACTTCATTCCAGCTATGGATTTAAGCATCATTAAACTTGAAGCTTCCCCTTTTATAGCATCAGCTTGATAAAGATAGTCTGATAGTTTAACTAATTTTGGCCCGATCATACTTTTTAAACCGTTAAACGAGATTAATTCTTCAGATTCACCTACTGTTTCTAAAGACAAAGCTAAACCAGCCATGTTAGTAAAAGCAGCTTGAGCTAAAGTTGGGTCTTTTAAATTTTCTTTTGTTATCTTAGTAACTGTTTCTGCAAAAAAATTTGCATTGCCTAAAGCTACAAGTGGTTCCGTATTTATCCATTTGTCCCGATCTTTTGGCTTTAAGTAGGCACTAGGTTTATCTGAAGAAACAAGAACAGGAAGCTTTCCTCTTTCTTTTAGGCTTCTTTTTGTGTTAGGTTCTAATTCTATTTCTCTAAAATAGTTTCTTAATTTATCATAAGTTTCAGGAATACTGTCAACAACAATCAAATCTGCTTTAACAAATTCTTCTGGAAAAAGGCTAGGTACTGCACCTTCTAAAGAGTCAATTCCTGCAATAATTTTGTCTAGTACCCCAGGATCATTTCTATATTTACCGTTTAGTATACCTGATAAAGTCAAAAGACTTACGACAGATTCCCCTCTACCTTTATCTTTACCTGCATTTAATGCTTCTTTGTTTTCTAAGTCTCTTGTTACTGCTTTTAAATAAGCTTCAACTTTTTCCTCTGCATCTAAAACATCTGGAGAAGTAAAGATCATTGCCCCATCTTGTTTTGTCATACCTAAATTAATAAAAAACTTATCTGCATCGTCAAAAACTCTGTCTAATTTTGCTCTCTGTTCGGCACTAGCTGAGTATTTTAATGTAGAATATATTTTTTGTTTAAAATCTACAATATTTCCATAGGTTCCTTCTATCATTCTATCTGTAATTGGAATACCTTTGTCTTTTAGGTACTCGATACTTGTTAACATTTTTCCTGTTTGCCTAAACAATTCTTCTCTAATTGTTGGCAACTTTTCTAAAAGGTCAGCATCACTGTTAATTGTTAAATCGGCCATTTCTATTTCTTTTGCTTCGTCATTCAGTAAACTGTCTACAATTTCTACACTGGTAGGTGGTCTTTTTAATTTTAGTTCAAGTTCTTTTGTATTTAATGCAACTCTTGCTGCTCCGTTTTCTGTAGACAATACTTTATTTAGGTAAGAAACACTTGGGTCAAGAGGAAGATAAGTTTCTATAGTCCCCCCTGTTATACCTTGAACAACATTTAGAAAGTTAGGATCATTCGTGTCTAACCCTTCTCTTGCTGCGTTTAGAATAAGACCTTTTATTTTTAATTGCCTGTTTATTTCATTTGTGCTTGGGTCTCTATAAATATCATTTAACTTAACAGTAAATTGGTCAAAGAGTTGACTTTCTCTAATATCTTTTCTCTCTGTGTAAGAAGGTTGAGAAGCTTTTATAGCTGCAGCTTCAGACCTTTCTGCCCTATCAATAGCATCTAAACCTGTACTTAATCCCCTCATTAAAGACGTACCGATGCTTGAAAAAACTGAAGAACTTCTATCATCAACAGGTCTTTCGTAGTCTACATTAAATTGTGAAGGAGTAAATATACTTGCCATTCTTTTTTCCTTTACTGGGTTAGGCTCTTAAACCATTTTGCGTCTTGATCTCTTCCCGATTCAACAAGTCTTCTTAGTATATAACCTATATCTTCTGATGGGGGATCAAGTAAATTTAAAAGACTTTTTTTCTTGCTATAGCTGTACGGAAGTTTAGAAATAATATCTTTATTTTCAATTAGTATTCTTCGAGCTTTTTGAGGATTATCAATGTACATTCCCCAAGCTACTTTAGCTCTGTTCCGTAATTCTTTTTCAACTTTTTTAAATTGTTTTCCTGTGTCATAAAATTTTTCGTTAGCTGCATAAAATTCTAAAACTTGGGTTGGTGTAAAACCTAATAAAGAAACTATAGCATCGTTTGTATCGACTTCTACAGGTACTTTTATTCCTTTACGACTTCGATAAACATCATCTCTTAAAATACCCACAGCTTTTGATATGTTATTTATAGCCGAAAAGTTTTTTAAAATTGCTACAGTGTCTTCAGTTAATGTTGAAGTATATCCATTACTTATATTACTTACCAAGTTGTAAAAAGTTTGTATTGAAGAATAAAGAATACCTCCTGATGGCCCACCAGCTAATTCAAAAATATTATCTTGAGTTAAGCTTTGGTGTAAATCTTTTAATCCAGGTAGTAAACCTAATCGAGTAGAAAGTTGAGTATCAAATGGTGTGTAGTAATTTAAAAAACCGTCAAGAAAACCGTTGTTTAAAGCAATATACCTGCCTCTACCTTCTTCTGTGTTAGGATCAAACACCTCTTCTCCAAAATACTCAGCTAAATTTGCTGCAGTTTTATCTGCCATTAACCCAGTAAATCCGTAGAAAGGCATGGTGATAAAACCTAGTCTTACTCTTTCTGCTTTAGTTAAATCTCTTCCAACAAAAATTTGTTCTAAAGTTCTAAAGAGATAAGATGTCCATTGTGTAGGTATTGCCATGTAACCATATTGGGCAGCACTACGAGAAACCGTACTCATATTATTAGAAAGAGTTTCCATTCGTGATAAAACGTAATTTCTTCCTTCTTCACTAACTAAAGATTTTTTTGGAAACTTAGCCTGAAATTCAAAAGCAGCACCCATAAAAGCTGTTGATTTAGCTGCTGACTCTCCTTGATTAAAAGGAGTAAGGGCTAATTTCATAGCACTTCGACCTAATTTTGAAGCCTCAAAAGCAAGTTTACTCTCTCTAAACTTTCCTGGTTTTGTTATTCCTGTTGCTAACTCAGCCACATCACCCATAACTATATTTGGGTTTACATCTCTAAATAATTGTACTAATTCATCTGTTTCTTTTTGTGTCTTACCAAAGTTTTTTCCCCATCGAGTCAAAGCTAAGTCTTGAGATTTTACATCGTCTGACAAACTGTAAAGTATTTTTCGTAAAGTAAAAGACCCTGCCGTAGCTTGATAAGCTGTTCTAGGATTTCCTAAAATTGCGGATATGTTTAAAATTTGAGAACCTTGAATTAGAAGTTGACTAAGATTGCCTCCAAATACTGTAAAAAATCCAGCCTTTAAAATTTTTCCTTCAGGATTTTCAATTCTCCATTTTTTTCCTGTTTTCTCTATAAACTTTTCGTAAGCTTGATCTCCTATTATTTGTGCAAACCTTTGTCCTTTAGATTTTATTTTCATTCTACGTTTAAGAATACTTTGTGTTTCTTTTAAACGTAGTTCTTCAGGAGTTGACCCAGAAATTTTAGCTTCAAGAAATCTTGTTTTGTAGTCTGATTTAGGAATAAAATTTATAGAACGTAAATTAGTTTTAGCATTTTCTAAACTTTCAAAATGTTTTAACCATTGTTGCATAATAAACATCTGATGAAAATTATTGCTGTATTGATTAGCTAAGGAACCGTACTGATCTCTTATTGAGTTTATAGAACTAGGGTTATATGCTTTAGCTCCTCCGTAAGTTGTAAGTACTTGCCCAGCCCTTGACTGTGATCGGTACACATATTCACTTGCGGTTACACCGTTTAAAGCTTCGTTGCTTAAATCTTGAATCGGAGTATCTCGTGCTTTACTTTGAATACTTCCAGTTTTTATTTTAAATAAGTCTATGTTATTTTCTTTTAACCATTGATCCATTGCTAATTTTGGAGTAGCTTTTATAGATTTACCTTC
>Ga0098060_1000961_pt1 | contig 12048 bp, 13 predicted proteins | sample 21_taG_FD_77063 | JGI IMG/M metagenome (GOLD analysis project Ga0098060, IMG submission 77063) | Marine viral communities from the Subarctic Pacific Ocean - 21_ETSP_OMZ_AT15319 metaG | ecosystem: Environmental > Aquatic > Marine > Oceanic | place: Pacific Ocean | collected 2015-01-19 | reverse complement strand
TCCAACCGTTAAATGAGTACTCAAAACAGTGTCTGTGTGAGAAGAATTTCCTATTTTAATTTTATTAGCCCCAACTCCAGTAGCGTTGGTCCCTATTACTATTTCATTATCTGTACCATCAGCTGACGGGTCTGCGTGCCACCCTATCATTATGTTGTCGCTTCCTGTTGTAGGATTTCCAGTACCATTTCCAGCTTCTGCTCCAACTAAAGTGTTTTTAACACCTGTGGTCCAATGCTCTCCCGCATATGCTCCAAGAGTAGTATTATAAGTAGATGTGTCTCCTCCAGAAGAAGCAAAAGATGCTCCTGAATTACGCCCTACATATACATTTTTATGGTCAGAAACATTTGCATAACCTGCTTGCCAACCTAAAGCAGTATTGTAATTACCTGTAGTTAATGCAGTTAAAGAACCCCTTCCCATAGCAGTATTGTGATATCCTTCTGTCAAGGCAACGCAAGCACCTGTTCCTACAGCAGTATTCTGATATCCAGTGGTTAGGACATTGAATACATTAAATCCAACTCCTGTATTATTACCAGCGGCAGAAGTCTTTGTTCCAGCAGCCGCAACACCATCCCCTATATAAGTACAATTATGATTACCTGAATGCATTCCTATACCAGCCTCTTTACCGTATACAGTATTACTATTCTCATTATAAGGAGTAGTAAGAGTTGTGTAGTGGCCAGCACTACCTGTGTATAGTCTAACAGTATCTGTTCCACTATCATATACAAGAGCCTCAGAAGTGCCTCCATCAAGGTATAATTTTTTATCAGAGGCTAGGGTTACATTTCCTACTGTAGTTAAATTTCCACTTGTGTCTAAAGTTAATTCAGTATTTGTAGTTAAAGATGCATTTTCAGAGCCTATTTTTAATTTATCTGAATCACTTCCATCATTACCTATAACCCATTTAACAACTCCATTTTCTAAAAAAGCTATAGTAGAGTCTTGATTTACGTTTTGAGTATCTAGTCCTAACAAAAACCCTGAAACTCCATCGGTATCTTGAAGAGTAAAGCTCCCGTTATTGTCTGTTATTTTTCCTCCACCTCCAAAATTAATATCATTTCCCGTAACAGTTAAGTCACCCCCTACTGTAACATTTCCAGATGTAGCTAAAGATGATAAAGTTCCTACTGATGTTATATTTGTTTGAGCAGCAGTTAAAATAGTGCCTGTGACATTTCCTGTTATATTACCTGTTATAGTCCCCTCCGCCTCTATAGTCCCTTTCACCAGTAAGGCTCCACTACTTAAAGTTAGTAAATCTATGTCACTTGCATGGCCTATATAAGAACCATCTATTCTTATATCATCTACAGAAAGAGAGTCCGTTGCTATCGACAGATTTATTGTTTCTTTTGTCCAAGTTGTCATATTTATCCTTAAAATTCCTGTGGTTTAATGAACCCTGTGCTAGCATAATTAGAGGATGCGAACTTTTTAGCTTCCTTCACACCTATACTATACTCCATATCAAAATATTGTGCATTTTGCAGTTCAAGATTCCTAGGGTCTTTATATCCATTAGCTATAACCTTACTAACTATAATTTCATGAAATTGGTCTGGTATTTGGGTCCATGTACCTGTAGTATTGTCTACACTTAAATCAACATCTCTTGATATAGTATAGATTCTTAAATCCTTTGCCTCACTTATAGAGCCCCAATCACTAGTATATCCATCTTTAGTGACCTTGTTTGTACCCTTCTCTACAATTCCAATCTTACCTAATTTATCTACATACCATGCTCTTTTTTTAGTAGCCATTATCCTGTCTCCGATGTATCATCATCTATTGAAGGCTTTCCAATTAATCTAGGTATAATAACATCATTTAGCCAAACATTCAATATCTTTATTATTTTAGTATCAATAGTATAGTATCTTTGATTAGCTACTGTACTAGTTGTATAGCTATCTTTAACTAACTCTGTTTTAGCACAAAAATCATCTTTCGCCCTATTAAGTTTATCTATTATTTCAGTTTCACCCATATGAGGATGATGAACTTTTATAGCTTCAATCATCTTTTCAGTAGTCCAAGCCATTAATTACCGCCCCCTTTTATATATCTTGTGACTTCTTGCTGATAAGCAGTAGATAGTGATTGAGATTGATTTACTAACATTGATTGCATTTCAGAATCTTCATCTGCTTGAACTGCGTTACTTAAGTAGCTTTGAATGATATTCATACCTGCTCTAAAAATAACAGCCTGTTCTAGTTCTCTTGGCCATTGACTGATTTCAGTAAGTTCTGAAGTTGACCAGTCTGTTTCTGGATAGTCAAAAACATACACTTTTGCAGTATCACCTGTATCTAAGAATGGAGATATTTCTATAAACTCTCCTACAGTAGACCATACAGGACTATAGCTAGTTGCATTATAAATACTTCCGCTATTACTATACTTAGTCTCAAAGTCTATTTGATTTACCTGCATGCAATCTCTTTGTTGAGAGCTACCATGTTCTTTTCTAGTTACAGCTAGTATTTTCTTACTTCTAACATCTGAATTAGGGGAAGCAAATGATAAATTCAATCGCCTTCCTCCTCCATACTTTAGAAATATATCAACTGGAACTATATCAGCTATTTCCGCAATAGCGGCATTTATATAGTCATCAAATGCAACAACCTCAGTAACTACGTTGTCTCCTATAATGTCTTTAACCTTATCGATAATCTTAGTTGCCACTATTTACCCTTTTTTTTCTTATTCAACTTTCTTCTACTATCGATAGGAACTCCGTGAAAAGGATTCCCTATTGAAGATGAATATACAACTTTTTTTACTTTTTTCTTAGGCATATTTAATCCAAATACTCTATATGAAATGCAAACGTCAAATCAGTTGCAGTAAACGTATCTCCACCATCTCTATCTATAATTGTAAAATATACGCTAGTACTGTCTGGTTTGGCTTGTAACAACACAGGCAATTCGCCTGGGTCATTGCCTGATGCATCTTTAGTAAACGTATGAACTTCATTACCGTTTAGTTCTACAGGTGAGCCTCCCCATTCAAATATGCCAAGCACTTTAGAAGCAACCAAGTCATCATCAGATATATTTATAGCATTTCCTGCAGCATCAGTATAGTTTTTATTAACTTGCATTATTATTAAATCTATATTTAAATCTAACACCTGTTTACATGTATAACTCAGCCCTACAAGCTTAGATACTCCACCTCTTTGATTTACAGCTTTAGGTATTTCTGTGGTAAGGCACATAACATCATTGTCGGTACTTGCTGCTGCATGTATAGCTGGCGTAACTCTTATTACTGCACCCTTTAAGCCATCAGAACCCGCTTCAGCAGTCTGTGCTACACCTGCAGTAGTTATTGTTAAATCACTCATTGTCTACCTCCTTAAGGCTTTTTCTTTTTAGGTGGGTCTTTTGGAATTGGTTTAGCTCCCTTACCTGGTGCTTTTTGAACTCCTCCTCTCTTACTACCCTTTCCCCACTCAGATTTACCACCTCTTGTTCCCATCGGTCCTCCACCAGTGTTCCTTTTTCCAGGACCAAATACTGGTATTTTTTCGTTTACTTCATTAGCCATTACAGCCTCCTTTGTTTAATAGTTATATTCGTAACATACGACTCTACAATCACTAGCGTCGTCTTCTAGTTCTACGTAATCAAAATGTCCATCAAAATGGTCTGCTTCATCCATATATATTTTTTTGTACCAACAATCTTTTATAGTTGTACCAGTGCCACCAGGCAGTTTTATCCAACCTGTTCCAACAATATTTTCATCCATAGTTCCTACAATTATAGTAGGTCTTGCATCAAAAAACGCATCTGCAGAAGCTGCATGTGCAGACTCATCAGCCATTGCTTTTATATAAGAAATTGGATTTTTCAATATCATTGCAACATCATCACCAGGATTAGTGCCAGCTGCTAATTCTTGAGCACCATCTTCTGGGTCATTGTCAATCCATGCTTGAGTGCAAATATAATGAGAATTAACTGTTAGGAAATGTATCTTTCCTGGTCTATACATTTCAAGTCTTTTAAAATTTGGCGTTATTGCCATTTCTTTCTCCTAAATTTAATGTAAGGGGCCCGAAGACCCCTTACGATTATATTACCACTTACTACGATGGGTCAGGTCCTATACCATCAACACCAGCACCACCACCTAACTCAGTGCCTACAAGTCCATCCTTTTTAGGGAATGAAATTGAGACAACAGCTCTACCAGTACTATTTACAATATCGGTATCAGCAGTTAGCCATAATGCAAGTCTAGCATACGGAGCATACACATCCGTAGCATCAACTTGTCCACTATTACTGGTTTCTGCATTTACTAAGCAAGTTGCAGGCATATCTGTAGTCGAAGCGTCAGCCCATAAAGGAGTGACAGCCGAACCGCCAGCTAGAACATCACCTGTTACGGAGCTTGATTGTGATGTCTGTAATTTAACATCAATGATTCCAGCACCGCCACCAGCGACTGTTACTTGCACCTTGCAAGGCATTTTTCTATTCTCCCAGTTAGGATAACTCCCTGTTGGGATAACAGGTGTAACAGCTATATATTGATTAGCTGTATTAGCGTTATCTCCTAGAGTTAGAGCCTCAGATGTAAGAACTGTATAACCACCTTCAGTTGTTTCTGTCCAAGCCATAATCTACCTCCTACTTAAGAAAACTTAAGAATTGCATGAGTTTCAGGAAGACTAATTTCAAGTCCAGCTTCAGTGATGATTTGGTCTTGCCTACCATCAATATCTGGAGATTGTATATTAGTTTCAATGAAAGTGTCTCGACTAACACCATTACCCATAAGTGGACGATATGCCACATTAGACATATCAACTGCAACACAGTAATCTTCCCAAGGACCTCTTAATAGAGGGTCAGCAACAAAGTGTAAATTACCAAATATAGTATTTACTTTAGTTACTGTGTGTCCAAAAGAACCAGGAATAGATGATACATCTAGCCTGTATTGAGAAGAACCAACTGAGTTGTTCATAAAAGAGCCATTACCTAGTTTATTCAAATAAGTAATTACTTTTCTAGAAGCAAGAACAAGCTTGTTTCCAGAGTTTCCGCTCTCAGGTGCAAAGAAATCTTCCATTGCATCTAAGAAAGCATCATATCCAGAAGAAGCATAAGACATGCTGTATACTTTACCATTTGTTTCTGTATATGGTAAGATACCGTGAGAATATCTTAAAGGAGCACCAGTTGGAGATTGTTCCTGACTAGCAGAACCTATGCCAAATAGCATAGCATGTTCAATATCCATCTTATGTTCCATCAACTTTTCTTGCCAAACTCTTTGCCATTCATTAGCTATACCTCTATAAGAAGTTGCCATTGCTGAGCCAGAAAAGATGTTCATTCCAGTTTTGAAGATTTGACAGTATCCTTCTCTGTCATACATAGCATCTTCCCAACCACTAGGAGCACCAGTTCCTTCAGCAAAAGCCGAGCCAATTACTTGACCTTTATTTCCAGCAGAAAATACTGTACCACTAGGTACTGTAGTTCCTACAACAGATAAAGATTGAGATTGTATAGTTGAAATACCTGCATCAGTTTCATGATAAATACAGTTTTGAATGTCAGTAATTGCACCATCAGCTGTATTACCAGTACCAGAGTGAGTTGCTGTTCCTTCTACTACAGTAGCAGCAGAACTTATTTGAAACTTATACACTTCTCCATCATCTGCTTTAAGAGCAATTACTTGCCCTGGAAGCAAAAAGTTTAAATGCGAACTTGATGATACATTTCCATATTGGTCATAACCACATTTTAAATCAATATCATCATCAACATGAAAAACTGCACCAGCTGCTTTTTCCGCAGATGTAGTTGTTGGAGCATTCACTTCGAAGTTACGTCTTTGCCATTGATGTCTCTGTTCTAAGAACTTAAAAACAGGGTCATCTGTGGCTTTTTTAGCTACTTTGTTTAGGTAGACGAAAAAGGGCGATTGTTGTGGAGCAAGCTCCGCGACTCGTTCTCCGAAGTTAAACTTACGTCTCGAATCGTTAATCGATATACCCTGAACATCATTACCATGACTTGAGCTAAATACACTAGCATTTGCCATTGTTTATATCCTATTCTACCCCCAAGGGTTGTTTTTATTATAGTTTCCTATTAAGTTGTCCATAATTTGGTCTTCTGCATTATTTTCAACATGACCACTAGATGATTGAACACCCATTGGCTGAGGCACTTGCTGTGCTCTCTGAGTTTGTTGAAAAGTAGGGCTAGGAATTCCAGTGTTCTGATTGGGAGTAGTGTTTCCAGAACCTTGTTGCATCCTATATAACTGTACCAAATTATCCATTGATATGGATTTAGGGTCTGACATTTTAGACACGAAATCTTGAGTTTCCTCTGGCGACATATTATAATTCTTAGAAACATGACTCTTTAGCTGACTAACTTGTCGTTGCTGTTGAATCTGCGCTTCTCTACGTTTTTGCTCTTGAACTCTAGTTTGCTCTATAGCTTCTACGCGTTCTTGAACCATCATAGTATTATAATTTGTCTTTGCCACATTATACTCATCCATGTCATCACGCCATGACTCTACTGTATCCATATATTGTGCACTAGCACTTGTAGGGTCAGAATACGCTTCCTCTCTACTAAAACCTACGGGTTTTGCGGGCTTGTCTGGCGGAGGTGGAAATTCCATATCCACTTCCTGACTAGGTGCTTGCTGTTGAGCTTGAACTTGTTGTTGTCCACTCAAGGCATTCATCTGTCCTTTCATTTGATTTAACTCATCTCTTAACTGTGCATTCTCGTTTTTTTGCGTATCAGCTTGAGATTGCCAGTATTGATATCGAGTATCATCATTATTAGCAGGTTGCACAGGTTGTCCCTGTGGCTGCTCTTGCGAAGCCGTCTCTTGCGTATCAGAGTTCTCCACGTTTTTTACCAAATCCCCAAAAGCGTCAGCGGGACTTAACGATGTCTCAGAGTTCTCGCCTGTAAAAGCTTCCTCTGTATATAAAGGATTTGCTGTTTCTTGAGAAGTATCTGCTCTTTCATTATTGTCTACCATTACTTTTTACCTTTTCCTTTTGGTTGCTTCTTTCCACTAGAAGGTGAACCTTTTTCTGTTAGTCTGTCAGCCAATTGGCCTTTGACTGTGGACAGTGTATCATCTAATCGTTTTTCGAATACTGTTCCAGCTGCACCTGCCTTGTTAGTTAATTTGTCAAGAGCGACTTCAGTTTTATTAACTTCCATCTTCTTGCGTAAATTAACCGACTCTCTATCTCTAGTTTGAAGGTCTCCCTTTAAACTTTTAATAGTTTCTGTCGCTTGCTGTAATTGTCCTTTTAATTGGTCAATTATATCAATACGTTGCATTACACCTTCAGCATCGAAAACGTCTGTTTTCTTTAGTACTTCCTGCCTGTCTATCAATCCAATTTGATATGCTTCTTTATAGAACTCAAGTTCTGCATATCTGTTAGTTGGTAGAGTTGAGCCAGCAACTACTACTACGTCGTACTTTCCAACACCTATGTTGTTGAAAATTTTTATTTCTCCAGATTTATCATCAACCATTCTCTTGTTCATCATATATTCACCTATTTGATTGTTAGGTTGAACAACTCTGAAGATTTTTTGGGTCGTATATAATTGCTGCATTAAAGGTATAGCTAGTGCCGCTACACGCGTTAAGCCAGCTTCAATATCAGCCATTTTAGACCTAATTTTTCTTTGCCCAAATTCATCTAAACTTATAGTACCTTTATAAGTTTGTGGTGCATTTTGGGAATTTCCCATCATCATTTCGTATAATCCTAATTGATGGTCTATATCGTTCTTTGCAGTCATCTCATTACTGTACAACTCATTCGGTAGTGGAAGAGGCTGAACGGGCATTGGAGCTCCATCTGTAGGGTCGTATTGTATAGCGACTCCAGGTTGAGCCCATTTCTCTTCAAATTCAGCCATATCTACACTACCTTCAGGTACTAATATCTTTACATTAGTACTAGTTGTTGCGTGAGCTATTATCAAAGAACGAGTCTTATTAATATATTCTTGTAATCCCTTAACCAATCTAACATCACTTACTGGATAAGGTGTTCTTGTGTGAACATTTATAAATGGAACTACTGGGTAGTTCTCTATTGGTAAAATTCTTTCATATAATAGAGTTTCGCCAATTATAACACATTGTTTAATTCTAGGAACCTGTACTTTTACAAGGTCAATTTGACCTTTCTTAATTAAATCCATAAAAGTAACTTGCTCTATTTTAACAGGCTCAGGTTCTTGAGGTAATGGTGCTATAGCAGAATCAAGACCGTCTTGCTTCATTTGCATTTCCTGTTGTACTGCTTGTTGCATTTTTTGCATTTCAATTTGAGTAACAAGTTTTTGTGCAGTTTGTTCATCTGTAATAACTTGACCTTCAATAATCCAAGCTGGCAAATTAATATATCGCTGGTATTTTTCTTCGTTTAGAAGGTCTTCTTTTCCAGAGAATTTTTCAAAAACTCTATATTCACTATCAAAAAACTTATGATATCTCTCATAACCTCTGATATACTCTTGAGGGTCTATTTGTCCAACATCTTCTCTAAATTGAACATTACCATCATAAAAGCTACCTGTTTCTGGAGCATTATAATCGTTCTCTCCAGAAGCTTTATCAATTTTTTTATTATACATAGGCCATAACTTCTTAGCCTGTTCTTTGGTAAATAACCTTGAAACAATTACATTATCAGCATCGTCAAAAAACCTACTTTGAGAAGCAGGGTCAACATATACATCTAATGGGTCTAAATCGTGTATACACACTTCACCTTTTCCCATATCCATCATCGGGTCTTGATATACGTGCATAAAGCCCATTCCCATAGTATAGTAGTCATCTACAACATTACGAACTACAGTTCGTCCATCTGAGATGTCGTACATATATGCTAATAAGTTACTAATTACATTAGCTACTTTAATGTCAGATTCTTCTCTTGGAGCAACTCTAAAAGAAGGTCTATTAGCAGTAAGCATTGCTTTTGCTGTTTCTACTGCTGGATGAATCCTATTTACTACAATAGGAGCTTGGCCTCTTGCAGTCAAGGTTTCTTCTTGCTCTTTAGTCCATTGTCTGCCTAACCTAAACTCTTTATCTTGCTTTGCTTTTTCAGCCCAAGTGTCTCTCTTCTTAGAATAGTCCTTATAAAGAGTTATAGTCTCCTCTACCATCTTCTTCGGAGACTGCTTTTTACTTCCATATTCTGTCATTAAATTATCCTTTTCATCAGAGTAATATACATTACATAGTTAACCAATCAAATACTTTTTTTACTTTATTTATTTTTGTGTTGTCAGGGTCATACTCTTTTAACCTACAACGACGATGTCCTTCAAGTGCAGTCCAGGTCGCATCCATAACATCATCATGTTTTCCTTTAGGGTAAGATAAGAACTCTTTTTGAGCTTCAATATCTTCTGGTCTAAAGAATACTTGCTTTCTTGCAAAGAAAGGTACTAAAGATAATAATCGTTCACTTTTTCTAGTTCTAGGCTTTACACCTCTTTCTAGCCCTGGTATGTAAATAGCCTCTTTTTGCATTATATCTCTAACAGAAGCTCTTAAAGCTTCCTGGTATCCAGTAGTCTCTATCTTCATTCTTCTAGGTTTAAACTTCTTATAAGTATCTATTAATAACTGCGGTTGTTCCGCAGGTGAGATTCTGTTTCTATAAATGTCGATAAAATACTTATTGTTATCGCTATCAACACCAATTGTACAAATAACAAAATAATCAGCGGTAGCAGACAAAGAACTAGCAGGGTCGACCCCGCAGTATATATCCACTGGTATAATTTTCTTTTCATCTCCTACCTCCCTTGTTAGACAATTCTGTCCGTTTATTCTTTCGTAATCATAGTGATGCATCTGAATCCAATCTGGTTTAAATGGAGCGGAATCAGGAGACTGCGCTATATTCATGTATTCTTGGTAAAATCCATTAATATTACCTACAGACTCAAATTCAGACTTTATTTGTAAAATCCTGCTCTTAGGAAACCTTTCGGGCCATATACTCTTTTGGTTGTCGTCCCATATTGAATACCATAAAACTTTCCAAGAAGAAGACCCTTTAGCCCAATATAAGAAGCAATCTTCTGAAATAACAGTCCCAATCATACATATCTTGCCATCATCTGACAGAGAAGGTATAACAGCTTCTGTCATCCACTTTCTATTTTTAGCTCTTGCTTCTTGAGTAAAAGCATTTAACTCTGACTCAAAATCATCTACTATAATAAGATTAGGCCTTGTATCACCCTCGATAAACCCTCTAACTCTTTGACCAGTACCAACAGCTATTATCCTAGTACCATTAGCAAGGATAACATCGGTATGTGTCCAACGTGATGCTGTATTTGGGCCCATATCTCCAAAAGTCTCTGAAAATTTATTACTATGCTGTAGATGATACTTAATCCTTGATAAGAAATTGATTGACTGAGCTTGTGACTCAGATATTATAACTATAAACAAATCTTCGTTGCTTTTTTTAAAAGCAGCCCTCCAAAGAGGGTAGATGAGAGTAGTAACAGTGCTCTTAGCCGTTCCTCTTGGAGCAGCTATCATCACTCTCTTGGTATCGTCGTCAGCTAGGGAAGAGTACACCTCATGATGGAACGGTGGTGTTTGTTTTTGGAGGGCGGTAGGGAAGCAGTGCCTTCCGAACAGGGCCATATTACTCCGTAACTTCTGAAGAGCCTGTAGCTCTTCATACCTAGCTTCGTAATCCATTAATCTTCTGTACTAACTGTAGTTCTTTGAGCCATTAACTTCTTTTCTTCCTCTCTAAGCTCATCTATAAGCTTAGTAGTGGAAGTGGCTTCAATCTTATCTGTAGTTTTAACAAGATGTTTATCTTTCATTCCGTGCATATCTTGTAAATTCTCCACCACTCTTATAAGATTAGTAATATCTTTTTTATCCTTTGCCATAACTATAGATTGTTCTAGCAAGTCGAGTGTATAATGCTCTGTGAGACCGTGCTCACTTAAAAGCTTTTGCAATTCTTCTCTTACCATGTCTTTAAAGACCTCCGTACGCATATAGCGTTTTATTCTTCTTTCTTGGCCTGAGTCAACCTCACCACAAACCTTCTTAATTGTGTCACCAGTGTGCATAGTTTGTGCGTAGACCATTGCTAAATTCTTCATTTTTTCTTGTTTTGCTTTGACTTCAATCGGTCGCTTTCCAGATAATGTTGTATTAGATTTGCGTCCCTTAACATTGAGCTCTTTCCCCTGATACTTAGGATTAAAAAAGTGATAACCCCACGCAAACCTAAGATAGATATTATCCACTTCATTCGTTGAAGTGTAATTTTTCTTTTTAATAACTTTCGATACAAAACCATCATCAGATAAGGCCCACTCGCCTTCTGAAGCATCCTTCCAATGAGAGTATGGAACGTTTTCTTTATCTGCCTCTTCCTTAGTATATATTGTGTAGGTCTTTTTACCTACATTCTTATGATTTATCGTTATTTCGTACATTATTTATCTATATTTATCAAAAGAGCAACTACAAGCCCTATCAATGCAAACGTCCAGAATAATCCTATTCCCCAATCCATTATGGATTCATCTGTGAATTAAACTTATTAAAGTAATCGGTATCAGCATCGTTGCCTCTCCAATTTTTTACAAACTTATTAATATCTCCACCAGCCCTTTCATTAGCGTTTAACTCATATTTCATAATTTTTTTAGCTATATTTTCGTAATTACTCATATCTTCTGGGCTAGTCAAGTCTCCAGAGCCTCCATATCCATAAGTACTTCCAGCTTCATCTGACACAGGGTCAAGAAACTTATCAGCTTGTTCTAAATATCTTTGCATATAACCTATCTCATCTTCATTTATTCCCATTCTTTTAGCTAAGTCAGGGTCATTATAAACATTCATCATCATAGAACCCTCGCCTCCAGTCATTTGAACTGGTCCATAGGCAGAAGAGCCACTTCCTTGCAAATGAGT
>Ga0098060_1000959_pt1 | contig 12080 bp, 10 predicted proteins | sample 21_taG_FD_77063 | JGI IMG/M metagenome (GOLD analysis project Ga0098060, IMG submission 77063) | Marine viral communities from the Subarctic Pacific Ocean - 21_ETSP_OMZ_AT15319 metaG | ecosystem: Environmental > Aquatic > Marine > Oceanic | place: Pacific Ocean | collected 2015-01-19 | reverse complement strand
CGCCTGAAGGTAGCAGCAACCCGCACCGGCGCTGAGACTCGTGTCGACTCGTTTCTAGATCGTGTGGTACCCGCATTAAACGGTTCGGACCCAGCCCATAATATGGAAGTTTTTGATATCGAATCTTTTGAGACGAAGGGAAAGGTGGGGATGCAGCCCCTAGGAAATTCTTCTCTAGGTTCAGAGTACAATGCAGCCTGGACACTCGAAGTTCTCTCAGAGCCCACGATTAGTGCAGCCTCTACTCACTTGGACATTAATGGTGAGATTGAGAGTATTCCTCAGGTGGATATTACGGTAGATTATGAGACCTTCTTCAAGCAGGGAGATATGCTAGATAGTGACAGCATCAGTGAGTTTTTTGAAGATACCTCTATTTTTCTAGCTCTCAAAGAAAACTACTTGATGCTAGAGCTACTAGAAGCTAACACAACATTTGAAAAAAACAACTTTGAGATCGAAGTGTTTCTGTCGGGCTCCGCTAGCGGCTATCAGCAGCTTGTTTATACTCCAATTAACTCTCAAGAATTCATAGCTCCGCGGCGTGTCGGTAACGATATAGATGGAGTAGGGAACGTTGAGTATTACATGAACGTACTAGTGGATAATAATATTCCCCCCGAGGTTCTTCAAGAGCTGAACATCCCTCGACGCGCTGTTTCTACGAATGCGTCTCGCTTGAGATTTAATCGTGATCTCTACACCGCTGAAGATGAGGAGCCCTGCTAATGCTACTCTCTCATGGACCCTTCGACCAGACAATCCCCTTTTCTACCCTAGAGAGAATAGGGCTGAAAGACTATAAAGGCTCCCGGCTCGCCATCCAACTACAGATCTCTAATGAAACTTCCCAACTCCTCGATCGCATAGAATTTTCTAATCTTGTGGTTTTTTCTCCCAACAAAGATGCTATTGATTCGATGGCGGACAATCTGAGTACCATTAATAATTTGATTCGGAACCCCAACCCTATGGTCCGCAAAAAGAGTTTTTCGCTGACCCCGTCAGAGTTCGTGCAAAAAGGTCTGACAGACGCGCCGAGGACCCGATCTAAAACTCGCCAGAGTCTCTATAGTAATTCTTATAAGATGACGGTAGCGCTGCCACGTACGGACAACCTTTATGTGATGATTGTGGCATACCGAGAGTATAAGGGAAAGATCTTTGTTGGATCGATCGTCAAAGAAACCATAATCAAAAACAATGCTGCCCCCCTCCGCGCCAAGATTTACCGGCTAGCCGAGACACTAGAGCCTTATGGGGTCTCTGGCTCTATCTGGCCGGGCGCTGTGCATCGTCACAATAACATTTTGATGGCGGGCGTTTCTCATATCCCCTCTATCCCTCATCCGCGTGTAACAGCAACATCTGCTCCCAACTATAAGATTGTAGACAGGAGATTTATGACCTCCGCGCACAATCTGAGTTTCGACAATACATCACCGCGATCACCTGCAAGTCGCCTTTTCTCCGATATCACTCTTTCGCGGAGCGAAGAGGGCATGGTTCACGGTTCGGTATCATTCGATCTTCTTTCCTATGCAAAGAATAATTCTACCTTCGGGCGTTTGATTAAGAGCGATGCTGCCCTATTAAGCTCATTTGGAATCGATGACGCGATAGTATATCGGAGAGTGGTAAACCCAGGAATGTATGGGAACTCATTAACTCCTGCTATGACCATGAAATGTAACATACAGGGGACTACTTCTTATGAACCTGTTGCTACATTGGGAAAAGAGTTACGAACAATTGTTATTGACGCAGCCAATAACAACGGAATTATCCCCATGTCTTTTGTAGACAAGGATGCACAAAATCTTAACGGAGGAGCTGTTCAATATAAACTTGAACTGGTTTTTTCGGATAAAACCCATGAAGCAGTAACATATATTCGCGACGGGTTGTTGACGTCCGCACGTTCATATCAGCCTGGACAAAGCACCGGCTGGGAAGTTCTGATTGATGATTATTTAGCCGCCGTCTCGTTTATATTTGGATCAGCACCATTCGAAACTTATTCCGTGAGTACTTGGCGTAAAAACTTGCTTGCTTTGGCTAAGTCCCCGGTCTCCAAAAAAGTAGATCACCAAACTCTTATTACAACAGTAGAGACACTCGTAAATGGATTGTCTGGGCTTTTGTCTGTTCCGCTAGCTGGCGATTCCTCCCCTCAAGATTTTAGATCTAAAATTTATGTTTCCAAGAAAGAGTCGTTGAGGAGAATAGTAAAGATTTTGGCTAACAACTATGTGATTGCTGATAGAAAGAACGTAGGTATTTCTTATATCGGGAAGGCGACGGATAATAAACGCACAGTCATTCCCACAATAGGACACAAGAGCCTTCTTGATCGCATTAACACCGAAGTGACAAAATATTCGGTGGCAAACTCTAATGCCGTATCGGTTAATAAATTTGGATATGTGTCGCCTGAAACTTTACTTTTAGCTAACACCTCAATTGATACCACAACACTGAGTGCAAGCACTGACGCATTCTCCCCACTGATTCGAAGCAATACGTCCAACAGGATAAAGTTTGCACCTGATTTGCCGAAGACGGCCCAGGAGAATAAATCTAATATTTTGAGTAATTTGAGCATTGGAGCGGCGCCCCTACAGATTGATCTTCAAAAAGTAATTTCCGTTCAACGGCGCGGCAATGAAACCATTGATTCCACTCAATACTTGGGAAGCGGGTCGCTGTTTATCCGCTCGAATGATTATTTGGCAGCCCGGACATCAGGTTCAAACAACAGTATTATCCAAAAAGATGATAACAAGGGTCAAATTTTTAATTCGACCTTGGTAAATAATCTAGTCGAAAAATCTACCTTGGGTTTTAAAAACGGAATGTCGCTCACAAATAAATCAGTAATTGAAGGCTCTCTCGCTCTTTCTAAGTTTGTAGGTGATGAAACTTCGGTATCGGACTTAAATCCTATCTCAAGAAATGTTAACTTTAATACTGTTGCAAAAGTGGAATACCTACAATCCTATGATGGTACCTTGGGCTGCGGTAAATTGAATTGGCAATTACTAGACGAAGCTACGTGGAATAGAGCCAGCGCCTCTGACCGCACATTGTTATGTCGATTGGTGAAAACTAGCAATGTACTGGATGCACCCGAGATGCTGAAGTTGGAACCTTTAGGGTCTCTCTTTGTGTTGGGTACCCCTAAAAATATTCCCCCGAGTCCTAATTATAAGCGACAGCTTTCCAATGTACGCTCAATGATGACAAAATCCCGCGGCAACAATGGACAAGATACTAATAGCATGATGATTTACTACGCCACCAATACTCCCATGATAACTGTCACCCGCACTGCCCAGACAACGACGACAACGACACAGACCACTCGGACAGCTACTCCTAAGCGCACAGGACGCACTAGAAGGTATTAGGTAGTATGAGTAGCAACAAAGATAGAATCTGGATTGTAGACCACAACTTGGTGGGAACGAAACGACGTCGGATTAATCCCGATGGTTTCCATCCTATGATGCGTGAGTCATGGGGACCTATTGAAGACCGTCTGCGCGCTGTTTTGGCAAAGTATTATACAGTCTATAACAGCACCAAGGGTGCAACCCTGTGGAACATGGCAAACCCAGGAAACGCGTCCGATCATGGGGCTGGTGGGGTCGGACCCCTAGCTCAGCAGAGCAATTCTCTTGTACTCCGATTACTCTACGCTGCCCACCGCACCAGCCCGGAACTAAACTTACAAAGTGATGAATTTAGGGATGTGGCCTGGAATTCGTATACGAACCGTGACCCGGAGTCTGATTCTTATATTTTTAATAACGCGTCAAACTTTAATGAGTATATCGAAAGTCTGGTTCGACCTACCGAAGATCAATTTTTTGAGGACTACACCTCGGCTCATTACATGCTCTCTGCAAACAACGAGATCCGAGAGAGCGGAGATGTGCAATGCAGCGTCAAATCCATATACCAGTCCTATGTATCGTCCGCACCCCCTTATGAGGAGGTCATTAGTGCTCCAGCCCTACCGGAACACCTTTTGCCGTCCGCTTATATTATGCAAGGAGAGGCTTTCAGCACTAGCTCTTCGCCACTCACTAACTATTCTATTCAATCCATCTCGTTAAATGGAAAGATTCCCTGGTTCGACACCAACTCTGCATCCGAGACAAACGAGGGGGTTTATTATGAGCTTTACGCATCCGCCTCTCAAGCAATAATTAGCGACGGCACTGTAGGCGATGTCAGTGAGGAGCTATCACGACTATCAAATATGGTTGTGTTAAACTCTGATCTTGAACTGGCAACAGAGCAGGGGGTCATCACAACACCGATTCCTTTTTATACTAAGATTACAATAGGAAGAGATCCAGCGGACGTTAATAGTGTTGAGACGAGCGGGAAGTCTTTAGGAACTCAAATTTATCAGCAAATAGCGATGGACTCGACAACTTCGGACTTTATAGACTACATACAAATTGAAGCGGTCCGTCAGTATCTTGCCGGCACTCAAGACGTTGATTCTTTCCGAACGACAGTTCAGACCCGAAAATCCCCAAATAATGCTAGCGACTTTGAGTTCACAACAAGTGTTGAGGAATATCCAGTCATCTTTAAGACTGATACATTAAATCCCGCGCTTGATGCTACAACACTCGACGAGATCAGTAATGTGAGCGAAGACACCAACTTTATTCTCCTCCGAGATTTTAATCGCGAAGGTAATTTCCAATTACATAGCACACAAATTAATGATGCTATAGCCGCAACGGCAGCCGAGCGACAAAGTGTCCAAAGAAAGTTTTCGGAGATCCTTGAGGGTATCAAATGTCACACTGAAGTGCTCATGTATGTTATAGAAAAGCGCCGCGTCATTGATGGCGCCCCCGGACCTATTCTCCAGAACTTCTTTATTTCACGCAAATTTAACACGAACGATGTCCGGCCTGTGGTGTTCTATGACACACAGGTAAAATATGGACAGAGATATGTCTATAACATCAAAAAGCTTGTTACGGTCTTCGGGAGCTACTATCGCTATCAGGGATTAGAGCTAGCGCCACTCCCTGGTCAGGGTCCTACGGAAGAGGAATTTGGAGATCGGCTCTCTCCCGGCGACTTTGGCTCTGGAACATCAGGCGCCTATGAAGAGGTTCTGATGGACGATATTTTATCTGAAGGCGCTGAAGAACAGGAAGATTTACAAAATCGCATGGGCGAACAAGATCTCTTAGCAGGACAGGTTGCAGATCAGATTGTTAACGAAACACTTCAAAATCTAGCCGGACAACTGGGTACTACGGGCATGCCGGGACGATTTGGTACTACGGGACCAGTTTTGACTGGACCCGGCGCGCTAGGACGAGGTCCCGGGGGTTTTGGTGGATCGCCAAGACCACCCGGCGGTCCAAACTCGCAGAATCTTACATTTGGCGCAGATTTTGGCGCTCTTGAGGATATTGAGGAGTCGGACTTTTAATCATGCCTATAAACTTAAATGGACTGAATCCGTCGCTTGGCGATGCTCCCCTTGGACGGTCGCTCACGCCAGTCAACCCTGGCAACTCGATGGGAGCAGGATCAGTCGCTGAAGATCGAAGATTAAATGCATATACTACTGTTGAGAATCTCCCAGCCCAGAATACCATAGTGGTGCCTTATGTTAATGGCGGGATAGAAACGGTAGTAGTGGATCTCCCTTCTGTACCACCTGAAATTTCTTTTTATCCTTTCAAGAATGTCAACAATCGGATTGAGATTTTATTAAATTCCAACACCGGGCAGCTATTGAGATCTCCCATTGCTATTAATCCATCTGATGAAGCCCAATTTGAAGATTACTATCTGCGACAGACTGGAATGTCTCTAACTTACAGCGAAATATTAGAAAATAACAGCAAGATTGAGTTTTCCAAAGATGACCCACCCAAGATATATCAGATATATCGTTTATCAACGACACCCACGGCATATACTGACTTTGCTGGAAACATGCTCGAAGAGATTGACCCAGAGTACGGTATCCCCGGCTCCTATATAGACACCATCCAACCCAATCAGAAGTACTATTATTGTGCCCGGGTACTTGATTTTCATAATAACATTTCCAACCCTACTTTTATTCACGAGCTGGAACTAGTCGACAACAACGGACAAATATTTTTGAGCCAGAAGGTATTTACTTTCCCGGTAGAGCAACCTTCTACGACACTCCCCGGACGACGATTTGTTTATGTGGAGCCTTCCTTGACACAATTGGTCCTAGCGGAGGATACCCTGGAAAGCGACATCACTGATATAGGTGTAAATCTACGCCCCGGAGATAGTCTTCTGGGCGACTCGACGAATGATACAAACTTTGATAGCGTATGGCAAAAAGACTTTAAATTGCGGGTCACTAGCACAAAAACCGGCAGAAAATTAGACTTAAACATTAAATTTAAAAATTCGGGAATAGTAAATCAAACCGAATAATATATTTAATACTATTTATATGAAGAGGATATAACATTATGGCATTCTTAGATAATTCCGGCGACATCATTTTAGATGCCGTTTTGACTGACTTAGGGCGAAAAAGACTCGCTCAAGGAAATGGTAGCTTCCGCATCACGAAGTTCGCTTTGGGCGACGATGAAATTGACTACGCTCTGTATGATAAAGACAACGTTAGCGGCTCCGCGTACTACGATATCAATATCCTCCAGACTCCCGTACTCGAAGCTTTCACAAATAATATGTCTAGCATGAAGTCTCGACTTCTGTCGATTTCTCGTACAGACTTGCTTTACCTGCCGGTTATCAATATCTATAACGAGGGCGACTCAGCTCTTAACTCAACTTTCAATAACTACATGGTCTTGGTTGATGAGACCACTATCGATGCACTCACCGATGATAAAAATGTCTTGGACGGAGGAATTCTCAACGGTTATCAACCACAGAATGGCAACCGCTTAATGCGTGCAGATCAGGGTCTCAATACTGGAGAAATTTCTAAGGACGCACCAATTAGCCCCGAGTTAATTGAAACCCAATATTTTGTTCAGTTGGATAACCGACTGGGCTTCCTCACTAACCCAGGAACCGCTGGGCAGGGGGTAGCTGTATCATCGGCAGGCTTCCAGCCTACATCTATTGACGATGATAACATCGCGACCTACCTCTTCACTTCTGCCGACAACTCGGGTGTTGTCTCAAGGCTCACCAACGGAGAAGCCTCAGCTGTAGAAGGTCCCCGCGGAACTAGGGTAGCACTCAAAATTGCAGCATCTCTTGATCTGCGAACCAGCACCTTCCTCTTTAATCGCCTAGGATCCCAGGGTGTAACAAACATTACCAGTGCCAGCAAGACGCTAGCAGCTGCCGACTACAGATTTATTGATTCTACGATGCGAGTGTCGGGAATAACAACGGGCTATACGCTTGACATTCCAGTAAGATTTGTCAAGAAGACTAGTTAATAACAAAGGATAATATAATGGCTACATCGTTTAAGACTTTTGATGACAACAGCACCGCAATTACGCGTAATTTGCTGCACGAGGCAATTCCCATAACAGGAAGTATCGTTTCAGGAACGTACGCAGATCTGAATATTAAGAATTTTTCCCATGGAATGTTTCAATCAGTTTATGATTATCCTTTCCTAAGCTCCTCGGCCAATCACATTTTTGATCTGACAGCAGGATACCCAGCTAACTCGCACCTCGCCTCCGCGGGAAACACCCAGAACGCCAAGAAGATCAACATCTATAACGAAATGGCACAGGTCCTTGTCGGATATGACTCTGCCGGCGCGATTCGGGAGTTTGACGAGGATGGGGATTTTGCAGCTGTTGGTACCAAGAACAAGGAAGCTTATTTTATTAACTTCTCTCGTCTCCTCACCAAGGATGAGATCAAGAAGGGATCGTTCACACTTGAGTTGGGCGCCACCCAAGCCTATGCCACGCCATTTACGGATAGGATTACTCTGAAGGATACAAATGCCGCAAGCATTTACAAGATCAACTCTCCCGCAGGTGAATATGGTATTCTTTATGTTTCGAATAGTGCTGGAGTTCCTCTGGATGGAATCACAGGATCAACACAACAGGCAGCTGGGCTAATTTATTATCAAGCTGGCATCGCCGTAGTTAGCGGATCCGTCTTTGATAGCCTTTTAAGCTCGTCAGTCCAGATGAATCCTGCAGGAGAGGGAGTGGATGCCATACTTACCGGTTCTGCTATTTCAGGCAACTGTGATGCTCTCCGTCATCGAGTACGGAATATCTCCTTTAACAACACAGTTGAGTTGAACTCGACAATTTATTACTGCCGAGTAAATAATACTGACTTCAACTACTCTAGTAACCCAACATATCTTTCGAGCAGCAAGCTAGTAGTCAAGAACAACTCCCAGGATCTCCCTGTGAGTTATATGACGACAGTCGGGCTTTACTCGCCGGATAATGAATTGCTTGCTGTAGCCAAGCTTTCCGAGCCCCTAAAGAAGGATCCGTCGACGGAATTTACTTTGAGGGTTAGGCTAGACTACTAGTGCTAGCAGCATGGACATGCTATGTCATTGTATAGGTTCCAAACCAACGACGTCCTTGTAAACACTGTAAAGCTATATCCGAGTATACATTTTACAATTTATAGCGGATCGGCATACTACAACAATGCCCCTAATGTGTCAGGAGCTTTTGCTAATCCGGTCCGGCTAGCCAATGCCGGTGAGGTATCTCTCTACGAGTTAAATATTGATCGCTCGGCGTCATCAACGGGACGCATGATTGGCGATGCGCCCGACACGGGACTTATTTATCCATGGCTAGTCAAGAACGGAACTCGTTTGGGCTTCCGTACCACCAGCGATAGTGTATGGAATTCTGAGGACTATGGTGCTCTTATCACTAGTTCATATCCTTTGGTATCTTCAATCTCTAAAGAGTTTTGGTCTTCGACAGATCCGCGCTTCGATCAAAATCCAGTTTATGTTAGCTCGAATAATACAACAGGCTCCGTCTCCCATATTCTAGCACTTAAGAGCACAATCGATAGCTATCAGTATTCTAATCCTAGTTTTATCTACTCTTCCTCCGCACGCAGCTTTGATAGTATTGATTTGGGACTCTTAAGCATTCCTACTGCTTTCTATGGTTCGCAAATCTCGAAGGGCACTATTGATTTACGGTTCTATGTGACTGGTACTTTGGTTGGTCGAGCGCAAGACACCAATCGAGATGGATCAATTTATGAGACATACGGTACCAACTCTGGCTCGTTAATCGGATTAGCCCTGTATAACGAGGGATTCCTCATCCTTACCGCTTCGCATGTTCTCTCCCCGATACAAGACAACTATGTAGGGGGAGCACCATCTGACAACCCTAAGTGGATTTATTTCGCCCAATCTATATCTGGATCAATCACTGCTCCGAGTTCGTCGTTCGTTATGCAAATGAGTGGCACCACTACCACTCAAACTTTGACCATGAATGCGACAGCACCCAAGGGGCAATTGAATCAATCGAATAACCCCACCTTTACACAATACTCTACTGCAGTTTTTGCAGCGAGTGGTTCGAAAACATATTTAGAAAACAATAAGATGCGTATCAAAAATGTGGTTAGCTCGTCTTACCATGACCCTACAGGGTCCTTTGAAAAAACTACATATATATCAAAGGTGGGCGTCTATGACAAAAATAAAAACCTTATTGGAATTGCTAAAGTAGCCACGCCGGTTAGAAAGACAGTTGAAAGAGACTTTACATTTAAAATTAAGCTCGATCTCTGATACTCTCTTTTTAAGCTGTCATGTCATATCGAGACACCATCATTTTAGAAATTTATCGCTCTATACGAGATGCTATGAACGACTTTAGTTATGTCAAACGCCAAAAGAATACTGTTATACTACATCATGACGGAAAGAGAGTAACGGTTAGTTTTCGTGTAAAGGTGGAAGACGCAGAGCCGCCCGACGCTCATGATGAACAAAACACAGATTAATCGCTCACGCCACCTGTTGAAAACTATTACGTGGCGAGTCATTGGAACTTTGGACACAATAGTACTTGGGTGGGTAGTATCAGGTGACCACAAAGTTGGTCTTACAATTGGCTCTTTAGAATTGATAACTAAAATGGTACTATATTATGGTCATGAGAGATTGTGGTATAGTATAGACTACGGAATAAAAAGAGATAAAAAATGATTTTAGGAATAGACGTTTCAACCAGTATCACTGGTTATACCCTTTTGGATTCAACTGGTAAGATTGTAGAATGTGGGCATGTGGATATGCGCAAGGAGAAAAATTTCTTCAAGAAGGCTGCACTCGTCGAAGATGCACTCGCGCGCATCACAAGTTATACCACCATTCAAGCAGTATACATTGAACAGCCCTTCTTGTTTTTTAAGTCGGGTGGCTCATCTGCCGCTACCATGGCAGTTTTGCAAAAATTCAATGGCGTTGTGTCGTGGGTGTGCTATAATCTGTTTGATATAGAGCCTCAATATTTGAGGGCGCAGGAAGCTCGTAAGCTCTGTGGTATCAAGGTCCCTCGTGGACAGAAGGCAAAAAAGGTTGTTATGGATTTTATCCTTGACAACGTGCCTGACTTTGATGTAGTATATACAAGACAAGGTAATCCTCGCCCCGGTTATGCTGACCGAGCCGACAGTTACGTTGTAGCAAAGGCAGGGCTCACGCGTGAAAACCAAGAAACTAAAGATTCTAACTAATGTCCTTGGACCTGCTTATAGATCCAACAATGAGTATCTATTTGCTTGCCCTTATTGTGGTCATCACAAGCGTAAGTTTTCTGTTAACATCGACAAAGGTTATTACAAGTGTTGGGTCTGCGATACGCGCGGTAAGAATATTTACCGTGTTGTTAGAAAATTCGGTACGAATCATGATAAAGGACAGTGGCGAGAGTTTACGGACGCTGTTGAGTTTGACAAGCTTGAAGATCTTTTTACCGAAGAAATCGAAGAAAAACAAGTAGTTGAATTGCCTGAGGGCTTTGTATCGCTAGCTACGAAGGACGTCCCGCCTACAGGATTCGCGGCACGTAACTATCTGCGAAAGCGCGGCATCGATAAAAAAGATATCATGTGGTGGAAGATGGGCTACTGTGCCACTGGAGAATATGAAGGCCGCATCATCATACCGTCATTTGATGAAGAAGGAGACTTGACATATTTTGTGTCCCGTTCCTACGACAAGAAGTTTTATCCCAAGTATAAGAATCCACCAGTTAGCAAGAACATTGTCTTTAACGATTTGTTTGTGGACTGGAGTTCGGACATTATTCTAGTGGAGGGAGTGTTTGACGCTATTACAGCGGGCAGAAACGCTATACCTATTCTCGGATCTACACTAAACCAGAACTCTATCCTTCTCCGGCGCATCGTAAAAGAGGATGCGGGAGTATACGTAGCCCTGGACCCAGACGCAACGAAGAAAGAACTTGAAATTATTAAGACTTTGTTGGATTTTGATATCGAGGTTTGGAAGGTGGACATTGGGGACAAAGAAGACGTTGGCTCAATGAAAAAGGAACAATTCCAGAAATGCTTGGAAAATGCGACTCTTATCACTCCGGATAACTATTTATTGTTGACACTAACTATGTCGCTGTAGGAGTTCTCATGAAGAATAGACGCCATCGTGTAATGGAGATCATTCTTGAGGAGATACACAAGCGAGCAAAGATGGTGTATGAAATACGGGACATGGGCGAGGATTTGTTGAGAGACATGAGACACCGCCACGACAAGGAATCACAGAATGAAAATATCAAAAGCTAGGCTTATAGAGATTATCAAAGAAGAGGTCTCTGCTGTATCTGAAGTTCACTCCGAAAAGCAGCGCAACTACATGTGCGCTATGGCTGATGAGGGCGCTGACCGTCCCGCGGGACTATCCAAAGCTGAGGCTGACGAAATGTGTAGCGGACCAATGAAAGAGACTGTCAAATTTTCCCCAGAGAAGGCAGTGTACACCACAGACGATGGCGAGAAAAAAGATGTTATCATTTTAAGACGAGGGACAAAGAGAGCCCCGTCATGGCTTATAAAGTTAGATG
>Ga0098060_1000958_pt1 | contig 12084 bp, 12 predicted proteins | sample 21_taG_FD_77063 | JGI IMG/M metagenome (GOLD analysis project Ga0098060, IMG submission 77063) | Marine viral communities from the Subarctic Pacific Ocean - 21_ETSP_OMZ_AT15319 metaG | ecosystem: Environmental > Aquatic > Marine > Oceanic | place: Pacific Ocean | collected 2015-01-19 | reverse complement strand
GTTGTAACGTGGATCTAGGTAAGCAGAAAGGTCATCAAGAAAATCATCTTGAGTCTTAGTTGCTGTGTCGAGAGAGAATGCATTACCATATGTGCCAATCCAATCAACCGCACCTTGAGTAGTACGATATGATTCATTTTGTTGACCAAAAAGTAATGATTGCTCAATATCCCATTTGTGCTCAACTAACTTCTCTTTCCAGATACGAGCCCACTCATTGCCTTCATACTTCAATACAGTAGCACGATCAGTATTGTTCATTGCCATTGAAGTTTTGAAGATTTGAGTGCGTCCATAGCTGGTTGAGAAAGGTTGATCATCCCAAGTCTCAGGGTAACCAGATCCCTCATCAAACACTGTACCAACTACGTAGCACTTAAATGGATCTAAAGCTTCTGCACTTTGAGTTTCACTAGCACCAGTTACGCCATTAATAGATGCCTCCTCAAGCATAAAAACAGAAGATGCATCTACGCCAGAAGCTTTAATAACTACACCTGTAAGTTGAGCATAATTATCTACACTTAAATCTACATCTGTAATTTTAATCAACTGGTAGCCTGATGTGGCTGATTGACTGTGAGAGGTCGCTGTATTAACCTTTAGGATTTGCCCTGTTATAAAGAACTCAGGCTGTGAACCTGTTTGATCTTTATAGTTAGTTGCAGTTTGACCATAAATATTGCTTTTATTGCCAGCACTATTCCAGTCAGTATACATCTTAAGGTATGAAGTTGAGCCTACAGTATTTACCAGCTCAGTTGCTCCTACTCCAGCAAATCCAGCTGTATGGCCAGCTATATAGGCATATCGTTTATGATATGAACCTCTTCGTTCTGTGAATTTGAATTGCGGGTCATCGGTAGGTTTTTTAGACACCATACTCAACACACGGAAAAATGGATCTTGCGATAAAGATAACTCAGAGACTCGGTCTCCAAAGTTAAACTTTCTACGCAGATCGCCTGTATCCGCAGTTGTTCCAGCTGTATATCCAACCGCACCGGGAGCCGCGACATCACTATACGCACTAATATCTAATATATCAGACATGTCTTACTCCTTTAGTTTTGTTTGAGTAAGCAGTAACCTTTACTGTTTATTACTCAAACAGTTTATCTACACTGTTATCAAGTCCAAGGAGTCCATCAAATAAATTACTATCAGGATTATTACTATCTCCTTGGCTATTTGCTCCAGCGGCACTAGTAGGCATATTACGTACGCTTTTCATTTGGTTCAACATATCTTGTTTAGTGGAATTGGCTACATTAGCATTAGCTTTATCTCGATTAACTAGATAGTGCACATCTTCAAGTGTCATCTTATGAGTCTTAGCTTGATCAACGAATCCAGCAAATTCCTCATCAGTCATACCTGTTTTTTCACGAAATGCTTGCTCTTCTTGCTTTCGAGCTATCTGCTTTTGCACCTGTACTGCATTTTGCTTTTCCTGTTGAAGCATTTGTCCTACTCGACCTTGCACCATATTATCTACATATGCAGACATTACTTTAGCAGAGTCAGAGTCAGGATTTTGCATTGCTTCACCTTGGTCAAAGACAAAATCTTCTCCAATACCCAACTGTTCTGTGATAGTTGTTGATGGTTTCCCACCGTTTTGCAAATATCCACGCACGTGATCTACTAGACCACTATCTTTCTTCATAGCTTCAAGAACTGGAATAAAGGGTTTAAGATCACTTAGTGTCTCAGCCTTGCTTACAGCCTCTCTACTACTATCACGATAGCGCTTTTTATATGGGTTGCTATCATCTTCCCAGTCCACCGTATTGGAGCCAGTGTCATTTTGAGTGCGGGTTACCGGTGTGGAGCCGCTTGTCTGACTTTGGGTTACCTCGTGGTTATTATCTAATATTGCGCCATTGACACCTTGGTCAAGGCCATCAAAAAAATTTCCTACAGAGTCTGCATTCATAGCTGCATCAACTGGATCCTCTGGAAGAGAATCTCCTGACATTCCTATTGCAGAGTTACTGCTTTCTTTGTTTTCTGACATTTCTTCTCCTTTTAATTAATAAAAATCGGGGAAAGTTAAGGCTACTCCTCGTTACTTTCCAAGCTTTTTTTGAAATTATCTACAGCCATAGCCATTTCTTTCTTTCTGGCATTGGCCTCTGTATTCATTGAATCGCGTAATAACTTCTGTTCTCCTTCGGTTTTGACATATGCACCTTCCATATCGCCTTTAACTTCTTCTTTCTTTTTATTGATCTCAACAGAAGCTTGCATAACCTTATTCTTAATCCCTGCTTGTACAAGCTGTCTCTCAAGTGTTTCAATAGTACCCTCTTTATCTTTCAGAGTTTCAGACATTTGACTTACCTGACCCTGAAGCTGAGAATAGATGCTCTTACGTTTTGCAATTTTTTCTTTATTCCTAATATCTGTTTCTGCCAGAACTGCAATATCATCTACAACCCCTAATTGCATCAACTGTTTTAATTCCTCTAGATATGCCCATCTGTTTACTGGCAATGTAGATCCAGATACAATCTTAACATCAAACCTAGCGGCAGATAAATCCATGGACTTTCCTATAGCTTGGCCCATATCATTATAGATAGGAATATTAATTTCCTGCTCACGGCTTTCCATTATAGCACTAGGCTGAACAATTCTAAATCTTTTATTTGCTGTATATGTAGATTGGGAAAATTGCTTGACTACTTCTCCTACTTGCTTTAATGCAGGTTCAATAGAACTCTTCATCCATTGTTTAATCCTTCTGGTCCCATATTCATCAGATGCTAACATGCCTCTAAATGTTTCATTAGAGCTTTGAGCGTCTCCCATCATAGAAGAATATATCCCAGCTAAATACTCCATATCTGACTTCCCTTGTTGAACTACGCTGAAAAACGCATTTGATAATGGGGCAGGCATAACTGGAGTTGGTCTTTCTACTCCTGGACGTATAGGAAGTAAGGCTCCTGGGGAAGATGAATACTTCTCCCATGTATCATTATCAATAGAACCCTCTTCATACATCCATCTTAAGCTTGAACCTAATGATGCATTATGTACCATGATTTGATGGGATTTATTAATCTCCTGCTGTTTACCAACCAAAGGGGAAACTGCACTCATAGAATAAGGAGTTCCAGTCCACTTAAAGTGTATTGGTATAATTGGATAATCCACAACAGTATCTGGTAATAGCTTCTCGTATAATAATTGATCTCCCGCTACACATGTCTGTTTAATCCTTGGAGAATAGAATTGAACGCTGTCTACAATATTCTTTGCAAAGCTTTTATCTTTTTGCATTAATTTAAAATCTTTTTCTGGAACAACTTGACTTTCTATTCTAGAATTGGCCGCCTGAAGTTTACTCATAAGTTCTTGAGAGAACCCTTCTAGTTGAGCCTGCATCATCTTTTGAGCCTTTTCCATCTCAAGCTTATATCTATCTGGAAGCATCTCACCCTTAGCCACAGCCTCTTCCATTTGCTTTTGCTGTTCAAGTAACTGAACTTGCATCTCTTGCTGCATCTCTTGCATCTGTACTTGATGCTGTTCTTTAATTTGAGCTAACTCTTCTTTGCTTGGAGGTATACGATAAAATACATTAACAAAAGAAGTCTGCACCTTTTCATACACTTCAAAAAATTCTATTAATTGATCAACTTCTCCTTCAGCATCTACTCCATAAGAATCTCCTGTAGGATCTTCACGCATAAATAATTTCTGATCTCTATCACCTAATGCTCTAGAGGTTAATGATGAATTAGATCCTTCATTTACTCCAGCCTTAGATATTTTTGCTTTCATGTCTGGGTATAATGCCTTTAGATGGTTCTTTGGAAGAACCTTTCTAACCATAATAAATGCTGCATCTTTAAATAATAAATCTCTAGACTTTGGATCTACATATATATCAAATGGCTCTGGCTGATGTACAACAACTTCACCCATACCATTATCTTGATTAGCATCTACTGCTACATGGATATAGCCTACTGACTTAGTGATACAGTCATTAACTGCATTAGCATATAGGGTATCACCATTAGAATTAGACCATATATAATCTGCTAGGTCAGAAAAGACAGCAGCAACATCAACATCGCTTCCTTCTACTCCAATAGCTTGCCATCTTGGATTATTTGCCGTAGCATAAAAATTAAGCATTTCTACCACAGGGGAGATACGATTAATAGTAAATGTTGGCATGCCTTGAGACTCTAGGGATGATTTCTCACCATTGCTCAATTGTTCATCATGTGCAAATTCATATCCACGCTGATTAACATATTCCCATTGAGTTCTAACAGGATTATTTGCTAACTTATATATTTCTCTAACTCTGTCCGAAGCTTTCTTCTTAGGCATACTTATCCTCTATACATTAATTATTATGCTGTAACCCATGATCGTGCCTTTGGCTTTTCTTTATACCATCCATCCTTATCTTTCTTAGCATTCATAGGAGGATGTGCATACTTACATGCATATGCTAAAGCATCTATAGTATCATCATGTGCCATACGAGGGCCAAATGTAGTGATCTCACGATCAAGATCATAATGATGCTTCTTAATATGAATCTGCCCAATCGCAAAGCGTTGGGCTAAAATTTCTTGAATCCTATCTCTCTTCGACAATCTGTTACCTGGCTTCTCTGCTTTAAATCTGACGGAGAAATCATTCCTTCTTCTCATCTCTGCCTGTATAGCCTGAAATATAGGCTTAGACATAGTAGTGTCCTCAACAGTAAAAAGCAATGGTTTATAAAAGCTAGCTAGATCAAACATATGATCAACTATACCCTTCTTGTTCTCTCCAGGTATCGCGAGTACAGGTAGCGACCTATTGCGTATATAATCAAGGACATAGATATTGTTGTCGCAATCAACAGCAAGAGTAAGTAGCACACTAAAGTCACTATCCCTACGAGCACTGTCGGTAGCTGGATCCACTCCAACATATATGTCACACGGCTTAGGATCATCTCCGTCTGGGACAATGAATGACATTCCTGCCTCATCATCATGAATAAACTGACCATCCCAATACTTTATATGCTCCCTTCGGAACATAGAATCTTCTGCACTCTGAACCTCCATCATATACTCTTGATAGAATTTCTGAGGTTGTCCAGAATCTGCGTAAAACTTTTTCTTTCGCTCCATTTCCTTGTGACCAAACCATCCTGGCCATAAAGGAGTCCCATCGTCCTGCAATGCCTTGTAGGTAATTACCTTCCAAGAATAATCTTCATTCTGCGCCTTAGCTTTAAGGTGACCGTTAAGAATATTCGTAGTAAACGCATCGAAATGCACAGGCGTACCATTAATACGCAACCGCCCGTCAGCAGGTTCCAAAGCAGGGAAGACCACCGCTGTAACAAGATTTGCGATTTTAGCACGAGACTCAGGCGTGCAGGTATTATTCTCGTCTTCAAAATCGTCGAGGATAATAAGATCGTATCTTTTATGCAACTTAGCCCCGCCACGTATACCTGAAAGGTTTGATTTCGAGATAAGTTTGCTGCCATTCTTAAGTTCAATGTCATCTTCTGTCCATTTTCTTCCCTTAACATCACCGAAATAATACTTAATCTTTTCGTTATATTCCAAGTGATATTTTACATAATCCAAATTTGGGACAGATATCTTAGAAGATGCAGCAACCCATCCATAAAATAATGGATCTTGTGCAAAGACAAAATCATGCACGATATTGCATTTTGTAAGAACTGTCTTGCCATGACCACGTGGTAATATTACTCCTAATTGCCTGTGGTCCTTATCCATCAAGGCGTCCGCTACTTCATAATGAAAAAAAGGAGTTTCACTCCTCATAAAATCGTCTGGTAAAAATAACTTACCGAATGCTATAAGATCTGAATAAGCTAATCTAAGTTCATCTTCCATCTTAGATACATTATTTAAATTGATGTTAGCCATTTATTCTGCTAGTTCTTCTTCTAGATTAAGCATAGGTGCTATAGGTGCTGCCATCCATAATTTATCAACAGCATAATCAAGCCCATCTTTAGTAAAGTAGTTCAACTCGCTTTTTTCTAATTTCTTTAAAAGTTTTTTTTCTACTTTCGTAGGATTAGCTAAACTTCTTAATCTTCTAATTGGAGCAATCCTTGCAACAATTTCTAATGGCTGCAAAGCATACTTATCATAATCATCATTCCATTTATGGCTTACTCCAACCTGAGGTGGCGTAGCTTCAACTCCCTTTTTTAATATCCCTGGTTCTGATATTTTTTCAAAATAATTTGTTTCCCAGTTGTCTTTTAATTCTAATGACTTGCCAGATTTAGTTGTAATAAATTTCTTATTATATCTTGGCTGGAAAAGGTTGTCTTTTAAATAACTTACAGCTATTGGACTATCAGAACCTGGAGAAGGCTTCATGGGGAAACCTTTTTGTTCAAGCATTAGCTCGATAGCCTCTATACCTGGATCATCTATTAAAGTTGCTTTATGAGTTGCTTCATGTTGAGCAGTTACCTTACCTCTATTTTTCCAAAAATCACTAACATTTTCATTATATTTTCCTTCGTTAAGTCTTATAAATGATTTCCCTGGAGCATTTGATCTACTGGCCTGACCCAATACACCTTCTGTCATCTCTCCAAGTTTAGAAAGTTTTTGAGGTTCAGCTCCCATTACTCTAGAGTTAACAAACCCTTTATAAGCCTCATACAAAGATTTTTTTTCACCAGAACTTAAATTCTTTATGTAATCATCATAAAACCCAGGAACCCAACTTTGCCCTGTAGCTTTTAAATTTGTATTAATAAATCTGTCAAATCCAGGCATAGATGCAAGATCTTTTATCGCCTCTTCTTTACCAAAACTAATTAAATCTTTTGTTGGTTGGCTGGGAGTAACATCGGTTAAGTAGTCTTTAAACTTTTTTGGAAAGCGATTTAAGTTCTTTTTTAGAAAGCCACCAATACTCTTTTTAGTTATAAGGGGGCTAAATGCAAGATCTGGTGGACTTCCACCAATAGCAATAACTTCTCCTTCGTCATTATAAACTTCGCCTCCACCAAATCCAGCTAAGGATCCTAAAATACTTAGCGCCTTATCAGTTTCTCCTAAATCGGTTGGAATATCTAAATTTGATTGCTGCCAAGTACGAGTAGCATCTGCATTAACCTCTTGGTTTAATGCTAATATATCTAACTCTTTTAATGCATCTTCTGTTGATTTACTCACCTAATTCCTCTGGCCTTTTAACTTCTTCTAATACATTATCAGAGAATCCCTGAAATACTGCTCCAGAGATCTGTGTAACGCTAGTCTTTTGTTTATCTTCCATATCCATAATATCTGATAGTTTAAATAGGGCCTTGAGTCTAGTATCATCCTTGTCGGAAGAGAGAATAACCTCCTTGATATTCTTAAGTACGAAACTTTCATCTAAACCCAAGGCTTCCATTACGGGTTCTAATTCTTTTTTCATATGAGTATTAATCCTCTCAGTCTTTAATAATTGTCCTGCTTTAATATTAGCATATCCAGGGTTCTTTGTATTGAATGCTTTAAGATATGCGTCTTTAGGATTCATGCCAGCTGTTATATACTGTACGAATACTATTTCATTTTTTGTAATATTATCTCTCGTTAAAACACTTTCTGCCTCTGACTTGCCGCCAAAGCTATATATGTTCTGCCTTCTAGATGTATCCATCTTAGAAGAAGAGGTAGCGGGGAAAGTACCTGTGCATGTTCCTATATAGGCAGATTCTTTATGCTTTCCTTTAGCTCTCAGCATACTCCCTCTCCTCAGGACCTGTATGACGTTATCGTCATCTGCACGAACCCAGTCTCCTACCTGAGCATCTCTCCAGTTAGTTGCAATCTCTATATCTTCTGGAAGCTCATCTTCTGGCTCGTATACGTTGTGCCAACCCCCATTGACCTTATACTTTTTCAACCGCCACCTTTTTCTTCTTCTTAGTAGTCTTAACTGTCTTAGTCTTTGCGCCTTCTTTCATCTCATGCATTATATTGTATAGATCTTCAAATCTTGATTCTAACTCATCTAATTCAGCGGTTATTTGATTTTTTACATTCTCTATCTTTTGATTAAGTGAATGTGGGTCTAGCGATGCGTGTCTAGCCATCTATCTCTCCTTTTATTTTAAACTTTCTAAATATGCTTTATATCCCATTTCGTATTCATTACCATTCTTATCTTTAATAGTTACGCGATCACGCTTTTCTCCATGCCTTGCTATATTTGTTGACTTAGGAGCATTTTTTTCTGGATCATATATCCAATCTGCAATATTACCACCTTTAGGATTAACGCTGCCGAGAATTTTTAGTCCATTTTTATCTGTCAACCAGGCCCCACTTCTATTCATCATTACTTTACCATCCATTTCATGACTCCATATATCACCTTTTTGAATAGTAAAACCATGCATTGTATCCGTATCTTTAACATTTACAGCTTCTGGATAGTCTCCATGTCCTTTATGGTATACTCTTTTAGGAGGACTAAAGAGTCCATTATCTGCATCTTTCATAGAATCCAATATCATGCCCTCTATACTAGCCATCTATGTGCTCTCCTTTTTCTTCTTCTATATATGCATTAAGTTGTGCCATACTATCTTCTAACGTATATAACCTATAAGTAAGATCATCTATCGCCTTACTCAAGGATGCTATGGCATTGTCTACTTCATATTGGTCCATGTTGTATCCTTTTTTTTAACCACGCCCTACACAATTCTTTTAGCAAACGCTTGTTTGCGTTAAGAAAGAATTATGAAATTCCTATTATATATGCTTCAGAGATTAGCTCTAGAGCCTCTTCATCAAAGTAGTCATTAAGTACAATATCATTATACTCAAAGACTTCTTCATCATCTACAATCTCCTCTTGAATATATTCTATCTCCTCAGTATCAGTGTTATACTCTATTGTTAAGATATACCTCTTTACAGCAGCCATAAACACCTCCTTTAAGTTAGATTGAATACCCACTATATTACTAAGTCTATATTAAATATGCAATAGTTTTATTTAGATGCTAACTCTTTGATTTTATTAGGTTTAACATTTTCGTCTAGGTTTTCTTTTGGATCGGATTGCAAATCCAAAGGGAAATGTTCGTGATCTGTAGCGCAATATTGAGGGCAGCTGTAACCAGGCATAGTTTCCAAATGCTTCATGACCGTAATTAGACTCACAGCCACCAAAATTATAATTAAATCCGCCCATGACATAAAGGCCCCCGTTTATTGACGGTAATCTAATACCTTTTCGTTAACTTTCAAAGAGGTTTCAAAAATTGTAGAATTTGTATATGGGGTCTTATATATATAGATACCCACCTATCGGTGGGTTTTCGCAAAGCGAATTACGTTATAAATGATTTGATATTATATATATTATATAGTGATTAATTAATATAAATAATAAAGGAGTAGTACAAGTGAACGTATATGAAATGGTAATACAAGCAGCACAGGTCTTCGCCAAAGCAATTATGAATGCACCTACTAGGAATACTTATGTGTTCGGTCAACGTGTAGATACAGTGAATGATGCTAAGCGTAGATATACTGGCCAGTTAAGACAGTTATCTGATCTAGCAGTACAGTTTAAGGATCAGAAAGCTTTGGACTTAATACAGTGTAATGCTGAGAATCTTGACATTCAAGCTGATCTTAAGCATATTGCTGGGAAGAAGATAGATTAACCTCTATCTTTTTACTTGAGTGGTGTGATTGTGTGTATGTAAGGGTGGTGTGTGTGCACTGCCCTAACATGTATGTGTGTGTGAGTATATAAATGGACTTATACCAAACAATTAGAAAAGTATAGCGGGGAATGCCGGTTGCAATTTAAGCCTCATAAGCTTGATCTGGGCAGTTCGACTCTGTCCCCCGCAACAAATCCATAAGATAATCGGTGCGAATCCGTGCATTTCCAGGCAAAATCTTATTGGATATGAAGAGAGTGAACAAGGAGTTAAATGATAGATAAGTAAACTCATAGTTCCAGGATCATAACCTGAACTCTCTTCAGCGTATTAAAATTATGTTGGTTCTATTGTAAACAAGAAGCTGGTTCATAGCCAGTAAGAGTTAACAGTATAATTGATAACTATGTGATGTTGAGTAGTCTATAGCTACATTGTTGAGACTAAACCATAGCAGTGATTATATGATGTCCCGTTTACCATCACTCTGCCGACATATTCTATTAAAAGTATAGCGCAAGTCATTCAAAGTGGTGAACAATGAACCACGTTATCATTAGCACACTGATTACTATAATCACCAATAACTTAGAGGTCATTATATAGGTGTGCTGTACTTTAGTCCCAATCTATTATTAATAACAGGACGGCCCTAAGTTAATTATAGTAGGAATGAATCATTGAATCACCTAAGCAGTGGTCGATGCAAGCTTTTCGTGGGACAAATATTTAAATTTGTGTGTTCATGTGTATATCCTGATCAGATATATAATGTGATTCATGTATAAACCTGTGTAGCTATAATGGAAAAGATTGTAGTGCAGGTAATTAAGTAGAGATTGTACTCGCACCAGTCATCAAATGATGAAGTGAACAGTTAATCACTGACTTAATGTAGAACCCGATAGCTTAAAAAAGATTAGTCTTTTCTCGGTATTATTCATACTTAACCATTCTTCATGGTGTATGAACTCTTAATTAGCTATGATAGCTTTATCTAATGTATTCCTCGCAAAGGAGTATAAGGATAGGACGACAGTCTAACAAGAGGATACTGCCCTGATGACAGGGAATAGGAGCGGATTCTTGCAAGTAACTAATCAAGTCTTGCATACACACACAATTATTATTAACAAGATGGTCTTGGCTCATACCCTAGATAAAACGTACAAAAAGAAGTGTCAGACCTGGCTCATACCCAAAGTTGACACCGCCATCTACGTAATTAAACCAAAGGAGACACAATGAAAATTTCTTGGAGAACAAGGATAAAGTGGAAAATTGCAAAATGGTTAAATAAAATAACTGGTAAGACAAGGAGACAGAATGAAATATACTAACATAGCTTTATGCCCTGATTGTGGACACATAACAGAGAGACGCTGTTGTGATAAAGATTTAATACTATATGAGTCAAAACATACTGACTTTATAGACTCACTAATACCACTAATCAAGGAGATGAACCGATGTTCAGACCAATCAAGGACTACTTAGAGCTTGGATTACTAATATCATTAAACATAGGAATGTGGCTTGGTATTGTATATCTAGTAAAGAGTATCATATTATGGTAGCATGGCTACTATTTGCATTCTGGATTGCACTCGTATGCTTGTTTATTACTTATGCATTTACAGATTAATTAAATAAAGAGAGAGTAGAGAGCTCCAACCGTGAGGCGAGCCTGTGCATATTGTCTACTAAAGACAGCTTCTCCGTGGAGTATATGCTTTCAGTATACTCTCTCTTTACAATTTAAGGAGACAACATGAAAGATAAAATAGATTTAACAAGATTAACACATTATGAGAAGCTAGAGATATTTTGTAAGCAAATTAAAAAGACAGATTTAAATCTAGTCAAGACTATATTCCATGTAAACATAGAAGACGCTATAAAAGAATTTGGTAATGAACCAAGTGAAGAGCATTTTCAAGATTTAATAAAGAGGTGTTGTGAAGAAACATTAGCTCTAGTACATGGCTATAATGATGACTTTGGATATGACCATAGTGTTAATGGAATGGATCTTCAGGCTAATACAGGTACAGACTCAAAAAAGTTACAAATGCAAATACATGCTGATCAAATGGGAAAAAGGAATGTATTAGGATTATATACATTGATGAACTTTTATAGAGCCCATAAAAAAGTGTATAAGCTTTCCAATGCTTTAGCTAATAAGTTACATTATACAAAAACAAATTGTAAAATTGATAATATACAAAGCCCACATGCATGTTTATACGTACAATTGCCTATAGACTTTCATATTCCTTTTGATGAGGATTATAATATGGATGGTGTATATATTGATAGATCCTTCTTTGAAGAAAGAGGTGTTTGGGTATTTTATTTTACGCCAAGAG
>Ga0098060_1000954_pt1 | contig 12101 bp, 22 predicted proteins | sample 21_taG_FD_77063 | JGI IMG/M metagenome (GOLD analysis project Ga0098060, IMG submission 77063) | Marine viral communities from the Subarctic Pacific Ocean - 21_ETSP_OMZ_AT15319 metaG | ecosystem: Environmental > Aquatic > Marine > Oceanic | place: Pacific Ocean | collected 2015-01-19 | reverse complement strand
TGAGATCATTTACATATGTACTTGCCATTTATTTTTCCTCTGTAAATCGTGTGTTCATTTAAGCAGCGTCACGACCACCTGTAATTGTAGTATATGTTGGAGTTTGACTTGTAGCAACATCTGAGTAGTTTGGTGTTTGACTTGTAGCAACATTAACGTAGCTTGGAGTTTGACTTGTATCAATCTGTCCATACACTAATATTATGCCTACTTCAGCTGTAGCACTTTGACCTTCTGGTACTACGTTAGCTTTTGCTACTGTAGAAACAGCACCAACACTAGCTGTCAAACCAAAACCAGTAACTTCTACAACTTCGTTTTCATGAATGATAACAGTGCCTAAAGCACTGGTCGCTCCTACGCCTGTAATAGGTACGTTAGCTTCTGCATCGAATGTAGGTGTGCCTACTGAACCTGTAGCTGATACGCCTGTTGGTGTTATGTTGGCTTCTGCATCTACTGCTAGTGTTCCAACTGCACTGGTCGCTCCTAGTCCTGTTGCTGATACATTACAGTCAGGTTGTATGACTGGTGTTCCTATTGAACAGGTTGATGAAACACCTGTGAGAGCAACATTAGCTTCTGCATCTACTGTTAATGTGCCTGTAGAAGCTGTAGCTGCTACACCTGTAGGTGTTGCGTTTGCTTTTGCTATTACTGAAAGTGAACCAACTGATGCTGTGGCTGATACTCCAGTTATGGTGAAGCTTATTGGTATAGACGCTGGTTGACCCCAAGGTCCTTCATTCCAACCAGCACGACCCCAACCGACTGCCACTAACTAACTCCTTCAAGCTTGGTTTTTACAACCTTTAGCTCTTCTTTGACTGGTGTCGTTATAAATTTGTAGGTCAGCAAATAGTCAATCTTATCTATGCAGAACTGTATGTCTTCATTCATGGTCTTTTCATTATAGACCCAAAATTTAAGATTATGAAGTTTCAGGTAAACCTTGATATTTTCTTTTCAGTATCTTGCCTACTTTGTAAGGTGTGAAGTTTGCGTGTTCAGGATGTAAAGACTGTACTTGCTTGGCCGTCCTTCTCCAACCCAGACCTCTTTTCTTGCAAGCATAGATTGTTTTGAGAACTTCTTGTTCTTCAGGCAAGGGCACTAATTTAGTGTGTCGCCTAGAGCCAATCTCCTCATACTCTTTGGTATAACCAAAAGGTGCTTCGCCACCAATAGAGTAACCTTTCTCTGCCCAAGCGATCTTACCAGTAGAAGTTCTCTCCAGTATCATCTCTTTCTCCATCTCAGCAAACGATGCCATCATAGAGATAACCATTTCACTCATCTGCCTAGCCATATTAAACTTTTTTTTCAAGCCAACCTCTTCAGGGTTCTTGGGCATGACGACTGGCATGTCTCCAAACAGCTCACTAAAGTAGAGAGTGATACCTGTCTCTTCCAATATAGGAATGATGGTCAACATCTCTTTAACTGACCTAGCAAATCTGTCTAGCTTAGTAGAAACTATGATGTCGTGTTTATCCATTACATCTGTCAGCTCTCTTGAAGCTGGTCTTTCTGTCAGTGGCTTTGCTCCACTAACACCAGCATCTATAAAGAACTTATCAACAGGTCTGTTGAACTTGGCTTGTACAAACTCCTCTATCTTCTTTTGTTGGTCTTCCAGTGAAGAGCCATCCTTGGCTTGTTGCACTGTCGATACTCTTACATATCCATAGATGTTGTTGATTTGTTTTCTGGGTTCTATCATGACTTGCTCCTTGCTCTTCTATCTCTAGCCATCTTGTTGGCTCTGTCTTTGACGAGCTGATTGTCTTTCTCGATCTCAACCATCATCTCATCAAGCACTGCTTTCTTGTCTTCAGCTTTTAGCTTAGTAAGTATAACAATGTCTTTGCGTTTTGGTTGCCAAGTCTGATGCCATTGCTTTTCCTGATCTTGGTAACACCACTCGATGTGACCAAAGTTGTCAGAACTAAAACCAAAGGTTACTGGATTCTCAAATTGCTCATGCCACTTCATTAGTCTTGCTCCTTATTGCTTAGTTCGTGGTACTTAACATACTTCAGACAAGCATCGTAGGCTTCCTCGTATGAATCGTGAAAGTGCGAATCTTGAAAAGGGTCGCCCTCCCAATCATCACCACCATCAAAGTCATTTGAATAAACCCAAGTTGTATACACATCTTCATCACCATCCCAATGAACATCAAGAAAATCATGTTTCTTTTCTAGGGCAACAATTTTCTTTCTGTAGCTGTACTCAGTATCAACTGACTGTTCATCTTTCTTGTAAAGTTTTCTAGCTTCAAGCCTTTCGCTTAACTCTGCTTCAAGCTTCTTAATCCTATCTCTTTTATTCTTGATAACAGTATTAGTAGCATCAATCTGCCTTCTTGCTTCTTTTCTTTTTTCAGTCAGATACGTTTTGTAATTTTCATGCCTGTGGTGAACTATCGCATCTGTTGGTGTGTAAAATTTATTTTCCATTGTTTTTCTCCTTATTTAAGTTTTAAAAAAATTTCTCACATCTCCTATACTACACTAATTGTAGAAATATGCAAGTATTAATATGTAGAGTATCGAAAGAAATAAATGTTTGCACAATCCTACAGTTGTGTGGTAGGGTGTCGTTTGTGTTAATCAAAAAAAGAGAAAAATTATGGGAATAATTAAATTACAACTCAACGAAAGGTTGAGCCAACTGGTCAAAGAGGTGGGTATAGAGTATCGCTTGTCTCCTGACCAAATCATACTCAATAGTCTTGACCATTTCATCAAAGATAAGAAAGACTTTTTGGTGGGTCGTCAGTTTGAACTACAAGCAATAGTCAGACAGAAACAGCTGGAGTACGAGAAGTCAGTCAAAGCACTGGAGTTGCACAACGCTACCATTGCTAATTTCGACAGGCAGATAGAACCAACTGTTGTGGTTGAAAGACCAGCAGTGGTAGTCAAGCCTGTAGAGAAAAAAGAGGACAAGCTTTACATAAGAAGAGGTAAGTTTGGTAAACAGGAGTTTGAGTTTACAGACAAGAACCTCAAGACTTTGAAAGATGTACCTCAGTCTTATTACTATGACATCCTAGTTCCACAGTTGCAGATTAAGTTCAATAAGAACAACAAGAAAAGCTTTTACAGTTCTCACTCAAACCAAAAGATGCAGAAAGGTAACATCAAGTGTTGGATAGGTTCTACTGACAAAGTGGATGTGACTACAGCTCGTAAGATTGCAGAGAAAAATGAAACTCTTGTCAGACAAGGCATCGACCCAAGCAAATCAGATTCAGAAGTTGTGACTGCTAATCTGCCACCTCTTGAGACAGACTTGGGTGGCATGATTATGTGGAAGGAGTTTGTTGGTTACAGATACAGTGAACTGGACATTATGGGTATCGCTCTGGAAGACAACAAGGTCAATGTAAATCAGTGTAAGAGAAAGTTTAGAAGTGGTGTCTTTTCAAACACAGCACAGCAAGCTTTCGATATGTGGAAGAATGATAACATGACCATAGGGCAGATTTGTCATAAGCAACTTATGGATGCTGGTACTCCAGAAGAGAAACCATGTTCAGTAGCTAATATGTTGATGAGCAGAATACTAAAAGCGATATGGCACTTTGGTACAGAAGAAGAGAAGAGTTACATATTCAGAGATGGAGGTGAGTCGTGAGAGTTAACCTAACTAAGAAAGATATAGAAGTTCTTTTAGGTGCTGGCGGTTCTTTAGATGAAGCACCTGATGAACTAGACCTTTTTCTCTGCCCAGATGCGGAAGAGATACACAACCAATGGCAAAAAACTAAACCAAAATTATCAAAGGCTTTAGATGAAATGGAGAAAGGCAAATGAAAACACCATACGACAAACTGTTTGAATACTACAAAGACAAACACTGTGTGACTTTCGTTAAGAAAGAAGACCTAGAGTATGTATCAATAGTCGAGGCTTTCGCTGACAGGCAAGAAGCAATAAAGTTTCTGGAGAAGTGCAAGGAGGATGGAACCTACGTTGGGTATGCTGACCTCAGTGCTTTCCCACCTATGGCTGTACAGAAGTGGATAGAGTTACAAGGTGACGCTAAGTTGCCTACGACAGAGGTGCACTGATGAAAAAGAGAAGGATTAGAAACGTAAAACAGCTGGACAGGTTTAGTCTTAATCATGTGCAACAAAAAATCATAGACAGTGACCCTAACAATTTAGGTGAGGTTATGGACAGAAACACAAGAATTTACAGAAGGCTTAAAAAGAAACTCATAAAAAAAGGGAAGCTAGTATGAAAGAAGTTTTACAAACCAAAGGTGTGGTCGCTCATATCAACAAGGTCTGTGAAGATGAGATTGCAACACTGGAAGATAGGTTGCCAGCTGTCACAGACTTACTTGAGAAAGACCAAATCTTGAAAGAGATAGATGCTTTGAACCAAATAGCAGACGATGCTAATAAAAGGGCTGAAAGTATCATTAAAGATTTAGAGCAGATTAGAAAGGAAGAGCAATGATCTCCCAAGCTGCGTATGGTTCAGGTGGCGTAATCTCAGTAAATGTGTGCGACACGTTATCATTGCTCGCTTTGAAGAAGCATAAGACACGTTAATTTACTACTGAGCCTATTTTTATTAACTATGGAGAAAGAAAATGGAAAAATATAACAGCACGTTGGATTTACTGTTCAACTCTAATTACAAACAGGTAGGACCTGATGCACTGAAACGCATTATGAAAAAGAGGCTGGATGCTGACCACGATCTGGTGGGTGGAGCTGACTACGTTATAAGTTTGTGGAAAGATGGTAGGCTCAAGTATCAACAGGATGAGCCTCTGGCTGTGAAAGCGTTGGAGATGTTATGAACAGAAAAATAGCCAATAGAAAGAAACAAGCTATGCTCAAGCGTTACGAGATTAGGAAAGAAAACGAGAGAAAGTTGAAGGGGAAAACTTAATGAAAAAAGTATTTGAAGAAGAATTTGAAGAAAAGATATTTGAAAAGGAATTAGAAAAGGAAATGAAATGGTTGGGTATAGGTTTTATTTTATTTTTTATATTCTTACTATCTTTTGCAATCTTGGTTGTAGCAAATGCAATCTTAGCTGATGTTGAGATATTAAAATTTATAAATAAATAGGAGAAAGAAATGGGTAGACCAAAAAAGAAAATACAGAAAAGAGAATTAGTGTTTAACAAAATAAGTGATGCAATAGATTATTTACAATCAAGTTGGTTTAACTTAATCAAAGTAGTGTCTATAACAAGCTTGGTTGTATTCACGTTATGGCTAGGTCTTATATGGATGCCGACTGTTGAAAGAATAGTCTTTGAAATTAGATACTACTAAGGCTTAATTATGACTGATATAGATATAAGTTTGAATGATAACAGGTCAGCGTATGATAAGTTCTGTGAATCTATGTTTGCCAAGTATCAGAAAGAGAAGTCAGCCAATAGAGAAGACGATGTGCTAACCTATAGCGATTACAGAACACAGCACAAGATGTTTTTGAGACAGAAGTACAGAGAAAAGAAAGCTGACGCTCTTAAGAAGAAACTGGGCTTAGATTGACATGAAACCAGACTTAGAATTTGCAGAGGGTGTCTACAACATCATCACTGGTTTTGTGGATGGTGCTGACTCTGTGCAATCGTTGGAGTCTTACTACTTAGCCAACAAAAATGCTATTGCCACTATGAAAAAGCATAGCGAGGAACATTACCAAAAATTAATACAAAGCTTTAAGGAGGCAAAGGATGCGATTAATAGTAACAGAGTACGACAAGGGCATACTGATCAAGTTGCTGGGGGAGAGGGGCAGAGAGCTTCAAAAGAAGAAGCAGACAGAAGAAGAAAAGAAAGAATTGCAAGGATGTCAAAGGCTCATCCATCAGCTCGCTTTTGGAAGAAATGACAGATAGCATAAAATATCTTTCAATATGTAGTGGCATAGAGTCAGTAGGTGTGGCTTGGAATCCATTAGGTTTTGAGCCAGTAGGCTTATCAGAAATAGACCCATTTAGGTCAGCAGTTTTAGAATATCATTATCCAGAGGTAAAAAATTATGGCGACTTCACGAAAATCCAAAAAACAGACCTTAGAGCACAACCAGATGTCCTTGTGGGAGGAACCCCATGTGCAACCTTCAGCATTGCTGGACTTCGAGAAGGTATCAGTACAGAACGGGGAAACCTCGCACTTGAGTTTATTAAGTTGGCTCAGAGACTCCAACCCACTTGGGTCGTCTGGGAAAATGTGCCCGGAGTCTTGTCATCTAATGGAGGACGGGACTTTGCTTCCTTCCTTGGAGGCTTGGCAGAATGCGGGTATGGGTTCGCCTACAGGGTTCTTAACACTGAGTATGTCAGAACACAACGATTTCCAAGAGCTATCCCTCAAAGAAGAAGACGTGTGTTTGTTATCGGACATATTAGAGACTGGAGAAGTGCAGCAAAGGTACTTTTTGACTCAGCCTCAATGCCAGAGAATCCTAGACCGCTCAGAAGAAAGAGGAGTGGAGCTCCCAAAAAACCTGAAACAAACACTGGAGAGCACAGTGAAGACCAAACCAACTACTGGAGAAAAATAGACAGACAGGGTGTGTATGTAGATGACTCAGTAAATACTGGTGTTGCAAGTACATTGACTGCTGGTGGTAGGTTTTCAATTCAAGAAAATGCTATTTTAGTAGAACAGCCTAGGGATGTGTACATGGTAAGAGACAGCCAGACTGGTTCCAATGGTAAACCATGGATAGATGAAGATGTGTCTTGGTCATTAACAGCTCATGATAGATACACTGTCATTGAAACTAGCACACCTGACAAAACGGCTAGAATACACAAAGATGAAATATCACCTACTCTAACAGCCATGACTGGGGGTAACAGACAACCTATAGTTTTTATAGAAAAAGAAACAACAGACACTGACAACAGCTTGATACATTGTGCTGATGAAGTAGAAATAGTGAAAGTAAGAAAGCATGAAGTTGATGTAGAGGGTTTGCAAAAGGTTTTAAAAGAATCTAAAGACAATAAAAACTACACCATGCAACAAATAGCAGACATGACTGGTGTGAATAAAACAACAGTTGACCATTGGTTTAGGACAGATAATAGTTTTGCCATACCTACAGAAGACATATGGGAAGACTTAAAAAAGGTTTTAGGCATAGAAACCACCAAGTTTGATGCTTCAATTACTGAATTTGAATACAGAGAAGGCAATTATGAGATGTCTAAAAGGGTATATAGCAGTGATGGTGTTTCTCCTACAATCACAGCGAGCAACCCAGATGCAAAAATTCAAATAAATCCAGATGGCACTAACAATGTCATAAGAAGGCTCACGCCAATAGAATGCGAGAGATTACAAGGATTTCCAGACAACTACACACAGATACCATACAGAGGTAAACCAAAAGAAGAGTGTCCTGTTTCTAAAAGATACGAGGCGTGTGGAAGAGCTATGTCCATCAATGTTATGGAGTATATGGGAGACAGATTAAAGAAGGTGCACAATGGGGAGATTTGATTTTGGAAAGGTAGATGACTTTGAAAAACACATAGAGTTATCAATACCAAATTTTTTGACACTGGATAACATATTCAAACATGTTACTCATGAGTTTGCTCAACCAGAAAGCACAGTTGTAGATTTGGGTTGTTCTACTGGCAGATTTTTGAGTGGTTTGACAAAGATAGAAGGTTGTCAGTATGTGGGTGTAGACACAGTAGACATGGAAACCAGAAGAGACAATTTTTTGTTTATAGAAGGTGATGTAGAGAAATGGCTAGAAGAACAGTTGCAGAACACGGCCGTTACTTCAGTTATAGTCAGTATGTTTTTCTTACAGTTCTTAGGTGGAGAAAAAAGAGCTAGAGTGCTTAATCTTATAAGGCATCACATAGAGTTGGGTGCAAAGCTTTTGATTTCAGAAAAAGTATTTCTGGAAGACTCTAGGTTGCAGTCACTCATACACAGGTTGCACATACAAGAGAAAAGAAAAGGTTTTACAGAAAAAGAGATACTGGACAAAGATTTGCAACTATCAGTGTCTATGTTTTGCAAACAAGAATCAGAGCTAGAGGCTGAGTTAAAACAGCTGGGAGCTGTCACCAAGGTTTGGCAGAGCTATAACTTTATGGGTTATGTGGTGCAATAAAAAAGGCTGTTATTAGACAGCCCTTTTTAACTGATTAAGCCTAGACTCTTTCTAACCAGCACTGTTCCAGTTTGTATAGGAAGTTCTGAGCGTAAGCCTCTGGTTCGTGGTCAATACTAATACCACTAAAGCTCTGTGCGATAACTTCGATGAACTCTTCAGCATCTTGAACCAGTGCCTCAAAAAGCTCTTGGTCTGTAGCATCGTTATCCAGTGCATCGTAGTTGTCGTGGTTAGCATTAAAGAACAGATCGCTAGTGAAAGGGTCTACCCACACTTCAGATTCTAGGTTAGTTACGTTTGTCATATTTTTCTCCATTTGTTTATAACAGAGACAGATTACTACTTTATGCACATATGTGCAAGTTTTAATATAAACCTAAATCTACGATACCTTCTGTGGGTTGTTTGGCTGTCCTAAGAGTGGCGATGCCTTTGTTGACTATGCCACCTATGGCAAAGTCAGGTATGCCCTCTAGCAAAATTTTGTTACGCATCTCCTCAGTGATTTTGATGACGTTGGTATCAAGAGATGCAATAGTCTCATCACTCAAAACATTCATAGCTGTTTGGTCTGGACCTACGCTATCTGGAAAGTCTGCGTCAAGTCGTTTTTGTAATCTTTCAAGATAACCTTCTCCAAGAGTATCTTCCACATCAAGCTTACTATTCTTTTGAAACTCACCACCATACTTTTTAGCCAACTTCTCCATAAAGTTTGGTATTTTTTTGTCGTAAAGGTTTTCGTAAAAACGAAAGTTTTTTTCATCTTGTTTAGGAATATCAGTTGCATATCTTTGTTTGATGGGTGCTGAACCAGAGATGGATATAGCTGGCTTACCTTCTTCTACAGCTTGGAGTAACAATTTTTTTACCATCACCTCGTGGTAGTCGTCTTTGTATGGGTAGTTGGGAACTAAGTCATAATCGATACTACTGTTTAGTTTATTAGCTTGACCAGACACTTTAGCTAAATCATAAATAGATTCAAATTCAGCATCAGTAAATTCAAAGTCTGTAAGTGGGTCAAAAGTTTCTGCACTTTTAGGTTTTTGTTTGTTTCTTAAAAAATCACGCAATTCACTAGCAGCGTAGGCTACATCATCATAGGTTGTTTCTGCACCTTTATATACTTTTCCTAAACTTCTTATTTCATCTAGGTCATTAGCGATTCTCATATTATCTGTTAACACTGGTGTGCCTTCTATAATTTGGTCAACACTACGTCTCACTGGGTCTTGTTTTGTGTACAAGCCTTTTTTTATCAACATGTCTTCAACTATGTCAGCTTGTTTAAGTATTTCTTGTTCTTTAATTCTAAGTTGAGACTGTATTTCTTCTAGTTTTTCAGGTGTTTTATAACCATATTTGAAACCTCGTTTGTGCAAGTCTGACTGTAGTTCATCACCATGTAGTGTTTCAGTGCCATCGGCAAGCTTTCTATCTCGAACCAAAGCATGGGCTAAGTAGTTGCCCTCTTCTGGATTTAAACCAGAGTGAGCTAAATTATGTGATTCAGGTGCACCTTCGTAGGTGTATATGATTTCTCTGTAGTTCTTACCACCGGGCAGTGTTTTATCCATGAAACCTTTGTACTGTGTTCCACTTTCTAAGTAGTCAAAGTCAGGGTCATAGTCATCAGCTTCCAGCCTGAAAATGTCATAACCTTCATCTGCCATTCTGTCTCTGAGCTGTATCTGGGCTTCTGTTTGACTGTAAGGTATGTCGTCTGGGTCAGTGACTCTTTTACCATCAACAAATAGTTGATAACCAACCTCTCCATTACCATAGGCAAAAGTGTTGTCGCCTACATTAACACCTGTTGGTATTATTTGTTCAAAGGGGTCTTCCAAGTACATTGCTTTGGCATAATCTTCTATAACTTCATCAACCATGCCTTCAGGTATGTCAGAAAATTTATCAACATTTACATCCCACTCTTTGTTGTAATGATCTCTGAGAGTTAGTGGTAACCAGTCTTCATCAAAGTCATACAACTCGTTTGAGGCATAAGTTTGTTTCATTTCATCTAATTCATACTTCAAGTCTTCTATTTGTGGCTTATATGCCAAAGAACCATCCAGTGGGTCTGTTAATGGTCGAGTAATGTCAAAATCCATTACCTGTCCTTCGCCACCACCTAGAACTTTTTTACCAACCACCACTTTATTGCCACTAATACCTTCTACTGTCTCTCTCAGAGTGGCTTTAGGGTTGGCTTTAATAAACTCTTCTATACCAAGAACTTCTAGTTCCTTTGGTTTAAGGTTCTTGTTTGCCCACTGTACTATGCCTTGACCTTTTAGGCTTGAAGGGGCTTTTTCGATTAAGTCTTTGATGCCCGGTGAAAAAGTACCTTCAGGTGTGTATGCCAGATTGAGGGTGTCTTCTGGTGTAAACATAGGTTGTTTGCCTAGAGTTGCTATGCCTTCTTCTGTTTTTGCTCCCTTGCCAGCTTTACTGCCAGCTCGCATCACCGCACCAAATGCTCCCATTGTTTTTAACAGACCACCCAATGGAGGACCTACATATGGAGCTGCGTATATTGTATCGCCCACTGCACCTAGACCTTGCATACTGGCATCAAAGTAACCACCAAAACCACCACGTTGTAAATTTTCTGCAAAAGAGGGATATGGTTCGTTGGAGAAAGCTTCTGTGACTGGCTGGTCGTATGATGGTAAAGATGGGTATTCACCAAAAAAGTCTGCATAACCAGCACCGGGAGCCAACATACCAGCAAAGTTACTCATCTGCCCCGGACTTGGGGCGTACTCCATAGAAGTTTCTTTAGTGCGTTTAGCTCTATCTACGTTTCGCTGAACTTGTTGTAATAAAATATCTTCAATGGACATTGCACAATTCTATCACCTAAAACAAGGACCAGTAAACCAGACTACGACTGCATAGCGTTCACCAGAGGTGATTGGTTTTATTTTGTGAGGTATAAAGCTACTGAAAGCTACGACATTGCCAGCTGTAGGTCTTTGGCAAGTACCTGTCTCACTGGTACGAAAGCATATTTCGCCACCCTCATAGCCATCATTCAAAACTATGGTCACACTGACTTTTCGTGATATAGGCTTTTCGCTGGAATCTAGGTCGATGTGGTAGGTGTAACCATTAGAAGGGGCTTTGTAGTGGAGTATCTGTGCTTTCTCAATGCCAGTCAGATCGTACTTAAAGTAGAGATTAACCATTTGAGCAACTTTTTGTAGGATTTCGTACAAGTTTTCAGCTTCATGCTCAATGTAGTAAACGTCTGCATCTCTGATGGAAGTGTCTGTTACTTCTTTACCATCTTTGTGAACCTTACCTTTGACTGGGATAGCATCCTCAAGGTAATCCATGAAGGCTTGTACTTCTTCACTGGATAGAGCCATACCTGTGACTCCATGTTTTGAGGCGTTCATTTGTACATTAGCTCATATGTAGACCAATTCTTCAACAATATGTCTAACCAGTCATCCATGGACATGATAGCCATTTTTTGATTGTCTACCTCCCATTCAGGATTTATGGCGTGAAAGGGTACTGCCACTCTTGTGGGAATACGATTGAACTTAAAAATCAGGATGGGTATGGTTCCTTCGTTGTCAGCTGATTCACAAACCTGTCGCCACCATTCTGGTTTGAGCCAGTTACCTTCTTTGTAATGTTTGCACTCGATAGAGTGAAATGGAATGTTTATGTCAGAAAGGTTCTTTGTCTGATATTGATCGAGGTTTCGCTTACAGGTTACGTCAAAATTATTTTGCAAAAAAAATTCGTTTAGGATTCCTACTACTTTTCTTTCGTAACTCGCACCCTTGGTTCTTGAATTGATTGGCATGGTCAGGATTTTTTCGATCTAACTTTTTTTATATACATGTGCAAAGTATAGCACTTCTAAAGTGCAATGAGATTTTTTGGTGATTGGGTGTACTCAACTTAGTTATAACTGTAAAAATATTTGCGTCTGCCATATATGGG
>Ga0098060_1000952_pt1 | contig 12126 bp, 12 predicted proteins | sample 21_taG_FD_77063 | JGI IMG/M metagenome (GOLD analysis project Ga0098060, IMG submission 77063) | Marine viral communities from the Subarctic Pacific Ocean - 21_ETSP_OMZ_AT15319 metaG | ecosystem: Environmental > Aquatic > Marine > Oceanic | place: Pacific Ocean | collected 2015-01-19 | reverse complement strand
TGGATATTAAGGGCCTTTTGAAACTGGAGGGTGTCCTTAGCCAGATCTACCTGCGCAAAATCAAGATTCACTTCATCATATTCGTTGACGTTCGTAAGCAGTCCTACTGCATATCGCACTTTGGTATTGAGGTCTATGCCATTTCTCAAGGTTTCTTCTCTGATGGGTTTCTCCACAGTGACCATGAGCGCTGTCCAGAAGGATCCACGTAGGGACTGATCGTTTGGAATATGAATCGTAAATCTATAGCTGTACTTCTCTCTTGGAGCTAAAGTCTTTTCCATCAGATCACTTTCAAACCACAGGCTCGAAGATCTCTGGTGCGGATTGCCTTCTGTAAAAACCCTACTTGAAGAGCACGAGAAAATCGCTTCGTTCAATTCAAACCTTACCCGCTGACTTTTATCCGAAGTGTTCATCAGAACGACCTCACCCTGGATGGCATCTCCTGAGTTGCCAGAGTACATGTGGCTGAGGCCATTGATAATAGATACACTGCCCATGGATGATCTCATCAGCGTGACGATGAATAAGAATGTGAATAGATGTTTCATGTGATTGATTGTTATTTGTTAATTACCTTCCAAAAATGGCTATATAATAAGCCCGATGAAGAGAAGTGTCGGTGATTGGAGCTTTGGTATAGACGATTGGCGGGAATGATGCTTTGAAGCTTTTTGGTTAAATAAATCTGGTATACGGTGTCCAAAACGGGCTAAAAAAAAGCGGGCCTCCTGTTAAGAAAACCCGCCAATCACCGCATGAAAAACCTACTTAATGTCTTATCTACTCTAATCTCCCAATCACAGGATCTTTACCGTATATTCAAACTGGCAGAATTCTTTAAAATCAAATCCGGTCTCGATCATATCCATGTCATCAGATTTGGCATACCAGACCATCTTCACCTCTTTACCTGCCTTATGGTATTTGTTGAGGGTTTTGATCAGGTTGAATATGTATTTCACCGTGGTAGCATTGAAAATGGCGTACTGCAAATGAATTACCAAGTCCTCGCTGATGGCGAAATGAGCGATTGTGTCGTTGATCAGTGTATTGTATTGGTTGTGAATATCTTCACTGATGGAATGACCGGAGATTGACGCCCTGTTAAAATTTCTTTCAAAATTCACAGCCAGGCTACGCTGCCCACTGTGATAAACATCAAAGTGGTTGATTTCTTGAGTAGTTTGAGTTTGCATGATCGTAAATATTAGAGTAGTTCGAGAAATGATTAAAGTAAAATTGAAATTGAAGGCATCAATGTTGGTCTCAGCATTCTGGTGCCAATACCAAGCCCCAGCCTGATAAACTTCACAGGTCTGATATAAGAGTGAATCGAGGGCTTGATGGAAAATATTTCATTGTTGACCAATCCGGTTCTCACTTTGAAACTTAATTCCAGAAAATCATTGCCCTTAAGAGGCAGTGTGAAGTATACTCCCTTGAAACTCTCTTCGTAAAAGCGAGGTAATTTTTCTCCGGATATAATGCTGTGAGAATGTTCATGATGGAAAATACCAACCTGGTAATCTCCTTTAAGAAACATACCAATGGATCCACCTATCTTGGTTCCCACCTGAGTGGTCTCCAAATAATTTTCAAGAACTAATTTCTGAGCTGATCCGGCTATCGAAAGTCCGAATACCAAGAGCGAAAGTGTAAGTAATTTTTTCATGACGTTGCTTTTTAAGTACTGATTATGATTCAAACTTAGGCTCTTCGGTAAGCTGATTTTGGGAATGTGGGGTAAGTGACGCGTCTCCTTCGACGAACGGTAATTTTCCTTCCTCCGATTATTTGGCCGTCCATTGGCCGATTCGGTGAATTGCAGCCAAATAAGGGGCGAAAAGTCAAAAAAAGCACCTTGAACTACATTCAGCATTGGAAAAAGAAGTAGAAGTCTTCCGCCTAATACACGGAAAACCCAAAAATTCGGGAGATATGGGAGCTCTGCTCCCATACCCTCGTTCACCGCACCAGGGAAGAGTATAAAGGGATCGGTGTAGAATTTCGATCCTGAGCTTCGGAACCACTCATTTGTTCGGCGGGATCAAAATCAGAATGTAAGGCATCAGTGAGATCATTCCTGAATGCTGCCAGTTGCGAGCTCTATTCCAATCTCCGACAAGCATTGACAGGTACAGTAAGAATTTTGAGGCTACAGGGCTCGAAAAGAGGCGATCGGGCTCTACGACTCCCTCAAAGTGCCTACGCATGAATCTGATCTCCTTCGGTAAAACCCATTAAACACAAAAACCCTTTGACGCTGAGCGTCAAAGGGTGTAGCTGTATTGGAGGGTTCTAAAAACTAAACGCTCTTACAGATCTGAGATGGTATAGAGCACTGAAGCGGTGTAAGTATCTGCTTTGTAAGCCGAGAAGTTACCGTTTTGCTCCAGTGAGTACTCCAGCTGTACGCCTTTGGCGCCATCGCCAGTGTATATACTCTTGATATTCTCTACCAGCATCACTGAGGTATTGATAGGAGTAGTTACACCAAACTTAGCGGCAGGCTTCACCACACCTCTTGAGCTGGCATCTCCACCCATCGGGTCAATTGTTGCCGCTGAAGGTGTGATCACAAAGTCTACGCTTCCGGGCAATTCGCTACCTGTTTCCAGTTTCACATCGATACTCCGTACCTGATCGAAAGTGGTTCCGGCTGCACCTACTACACTGGTGTAGTTCAGATACAGTGAGGAGTAGCGCTCGTCTCCAAATGCATAAAGACCAGCCTCAGAGTTGTTGTTTGCTACCCTGGTTACATTGTCCATATCCATGGTGATAGGGCCTGCCTCAGTTCCCGTGCTTGCATCATAGATATCTATGATTGCCACTTCTGGTACGTCCACCGTGAGCGAGTGACTCGCCTGGTTTGTGTCATTGTTGTCCTGTGCAAAAAGACTCTGTGCACTCATGACCATTGCTACTGCGAAGATTAGATTCAACTTTTTCATAATTGTTAATTGTTTGTGTGTGAAATGTTTTTCTTGTTTAATTATGACTCAAACTTAGGACTGGCAGAGCGCCAAATAAGCCAAGGTGGGGTGAGCAGCACTTTTCATTCGGTGAGTGGCAGTCTTCCTTCTTTGTGCAATCCATCGATATGATATCGGGCAAAGAATATTTGAACTTGAGAGTTCCCGGATAAGTGACTGTAAGGGTACAGGTGAAATGCCAGAGCAAAAAAAAGCCGGGATCATAGATGACCACAGCTCATATCAGGGTAAAACTCACGAAAATTAAAGCAGATCCAATCTTCTCATAAGCTCAGGTCTTTTGGACCTGCTGATTGGAATCACATCCTTCTCTATCAGAATGCTATTATCCTCTATATCCACTATCCGCATTAAGTTAATAACATATGACCTATGGACCTGTAGAAATTGATCAACAGGAAGTTTGTCTAGTATTTTCTTGAGAGTAGAGTGTACCCGGTACTCCTTTGCTTGCGTTTTGATCAAAATGTAATCTCCCTTAGCCTCAATGACGTTGACGAAATCTGTATCTATCTTGATGAGGGTGCGATCTATGTTTACATAGAAAAACTTATCAGATATCCCACTTTTTGCCTTAGGTACCGTCACTGTGGAGCTAGTGGTGGTCGGCACAAACGCCCGGGCTTTCTGTACGGCTTTTTCAAACCGGGCAAGGGTAACGGGTTTCACTACATAGTCCACAATACATTCATACTCGAAAGCATCAAGTGCCAAAGAGGTATCAGAGGTCGTCAGGATAATGCGGGGCGGTAGCTTTAAAGTCTGAATAAAGTCAAATCCTGAAAAATCAGGCATGTGTATATCCAAAAAAATAAGATCGACCTCCTCCTGATTCAGATACTTAATTGCCTGGATGGCATTTGCAAATTCACCCACTACATGGAGGTCTTCTTGCTGAGCACACAATTGGGAAAGAATCACTCTGGATGTTTGCTCATCATCTATGATAATGCAGTTCATCTAATCATATTTTAGTTAACCGGGATAGAAAAGTAGTCATTTTTTCCAATATCCCATTAAAATCACTCAGGAGCTCGGGATTACCCTCACTGAGTTCGTTTTCAAACCGCACGGCCAGTTCGTAGGCGCCATCCATCGCCAATAGCGCCATTTTATGTTTCATTTTATGCACCAGTTCGGCCGCTTTGTCAAACTTATGATCTCTTATTAGTGATTTAAAATCGGCTATTTCTACGGGGAGCTCGGACTTTAACACTTCGAGTAGTCTGGCCCGAAATGCCACGTCTCCACCCGAAAGTGATTCTATGTAAGAAAAATTAGGCTCTTGATTCTTCATGGATGGTAAAATAAAATATAGATCCGTGTCCAAGCTCGGATTGCAGCCAAATATCACCCCTGTAAAAAGAAACTATTTTTTTGGCAATAGACAGCCCGATTCCAGTAGAATTGGCTTCTGTATTCAGCTTCTGAAAAAGCTCAAATACCTTGTCCTTGTAGGTCATGTCAATTCCTGACCCATTGTCCTTGATATAAAACTGATATCCCTCCTTTATTTTTTTACTTCCTACTTCGATCAGCCCTTCCGGTTTATCATTGAACTTGATGGCGTTATCGAGTATGTTCTCAAAAAGCTGCCTCAACTTTTGCTTATCACAAATCATGGTAGGAAGACTATTTTTGATCGTCACTTCTATATGACCCGGAACATTAAGAGCATCTACAATTTGTAGCACCAGGTGGTTAATATTAACCGCCTTATCGGTCCCCTGCTCCAGCTTATCGGCTGTAGAGTACCGCAATATTCCATCTATGAGGCCATCCATGCGCTCAAGGTTAGAACTGATCAAATCCAGGGTCTGAATATCCCCTGAATTTAGTTCACCGGAGTGGTCCGATTTGATCCAGCTCACCATGGTCTCTATATTCCGAATCGGAGATTTCAAATCGTGGGAAACTACATGGGCATATTCACTCAGTTCCTTATTTTGGTTTTCCAAACTTCTGAGTAGATGCTCCCTTTTCTCATAGATTCTTGAAACCTCCAGAGATTTACGAAATTTTGTAATGATCGGCTCAAGCTGATTGAGTTCCACAACAGAGAATGACTCCTTCTTATTGCTATGCAAAAACAAAAGGCCCTCTTCCAACAGGTTGAAAACTGCAACACAACCACCCTGCAGGTGAAATGGGACAGTCCCACGCACTTCATCATTTATGACCAATGAGATCGGCTCGTTATTCTGATGAATCTCCTGCAACATCGATTTGTCACAATCCTGAAGACAAAAATGATTGGGCACTCTGGGAATAGAATATGCAATATGGCAATTCCCCCCATGATAAGAGTAGATCCAACAGCTGTGCAAGTCCTTCCGCGCCATGATTAGCTTGAGGAGAGAGTCACAGTTTTCCTTATAGTCAAAGGACTTCCCTATGGCCATAGAAAACTCATAGAGCTGAAGGATGTCTGATACGGTTTTACCTAAGTTATTCATCCTTCCTATTCAAATAATCCAATTACGATCGTTTTATTAAAGACTTGTAGATATCCATCTCCAAATGAAGAAATCTCACCGAGGGTGAGTGCACCCTCCACCGAAATATCGCGACTATCCTCATTCAAAGCCTTCACCACAGCATCGAGCTCCTTGTTGTAGTTCTCTTCCAGAAAAAGCACCCTGGAAATACAGTCGCTTAGGAATGCTTGCCGCGGACTTTCCAGTTGGCCAATAACAGCCTCAGCGGCACTTTTTGCAGCATTTATCAGATCTTCCTGATTTCCGTGCAGTACATCTAGTACGGTATTTTCGGTAACATCTCCTATACATATCAGGCTACCTTCATCGTTTACCGCAATGGGGTCTCTTACGATGTATTCTGTATCATCCTTGAGGATTCCAAACGGGTATGCTTTGGATATTTCAAAGAAATTATCCTGAGCGATGTGTTGCTTTCCATGATCCTCCACTATAGCCTGGTATACCTCAAAGGCATTTTGCCAATTGATCTGGTGGATCACATTTCTCTCTGTTTTGGTAGCAATGAGTGGACCCGTGACCCTGGTCCATCCATGACGCACGCCCAAGGCTATGTTATCATTCACCAGAATACCCACAGCCGCATCCTGATAGATCCCTTTTTCATTAAAAACACACGGCATCTGCTCCAAACTAAGACTACCAGCGCCACAGCCAAAATATGAAAGATTACTCCCATAATAGTTGTAAAGTTCGGAGAGGTACGAAGAAAGGTTAGTAGCCAAACCGTCCGCAAAGGTGAATAGGAAATACGTGCCGGCAGGATCCAAATGCATTTCAGGTATTTGGGGCTCACTGGTATCCAGACCTTCCACCAAAAAGGTATGTTCCACATGGTCAAACGCCGTGACGATCATACCAGATTCATAAGTCTGGTTGCCAAAGATGATTTTTGGGAAAACCCCACCTATAAAAGGAATCGATCGCTCATTCATAGCTGTGATCAATTCGAGGACATCCAGGTCTGTATCCTCTGCCAAAGAGATTACGATGGTCTTATTCGGGTATGCGCTGGTGATCTGATCTGCAATCTCCGCTGGTAAAGTGGTAGATAAATACATATAATTTGTTCAGGGTTTTAAATCTTTTTGAGTTTGATGTAAAACGTGGTGCCTACACCCTCTTCACTTTCCAGGTATATTTCACCGCGATACATGGCGATGATCTTCTTAACAATAGACAGACCTATTCCTGTGGAGTTTAGCTTGGGGTTCGTGTTGAGAGACTGAAAAACCCCAAAGATTTTCTCATGATATTCCTGAGGGATTCCCATGCCATTATCCTTAACAGAAAATACCCAATCCCCCCCCTGGCTCTTACAGTCTATGACGATCTCCCCTTTTTCTTTGTCCATATAGTTAATCGCATTGCCTATCAGGTTTTGGAAAAGTTGCTGAAACCGAATGGGATCCCCCATAAGGCTGGGAAGTGGAGATTTGACTGTTATGCTCACGTGATCCGGCACATACAGGAGTTTGAGTATGTTGTCCAATACCTCATTCATGTTCACTTCTGTTCTCTCCAGGGTATCTCTATCGATGCTGGAATAGGTGAGAATACCATTGATCAGATTTTCCATCTTTTCTACTGTACTTTCTATAAGATCAAGATGCTGAAATCCCTTTTGGTCAGACATTTCCATGCAATCTTCTCTTATCCAGCTCACCAGGGATGAAATGCTCCTCAATGGAGATTTCAGGTCATGAGATACCACATGCGCATATTCGTGTAAGTCAAGGTTACTTTTCTCTAACCGTCTGAGCAGGTCTTCCTTCTGGCGCTCCACGCGCACTTGTTCGGTTATATCATCCAGAATCACCACCTGATACTTGATCTGCCCGGTGACATCACGCACTGCACTCACGCTGGTCTTGGCTATCATAACAGATCCATCCCTTCGGATGTATCGCTTTTTCAAGTCAAACTGATCTATTTCTCCATTGTACATTTTCATCATCATGGATCGTGACTCCTCCGTATCTTCTTCGTGTGTGATATCCACAGAGGTAATCTGACCTAGCTCTGAAGGGCTATACCCGAGCAGTTCACAAAACGTGCTATTCACTTTTGTAAATCCCTGCTCATTATATAAGCTTATGCCAATGGGGGAATTATTGAAAATAATTTCCAATTGTTCTTGTTGTTCAGCTATCAGTTCTTTTCTGATAGATTCTTTTGTGATGTCCTCCACGAGTGAAAGCCGATACCTGGGTTGCTTCCTTTCATCGAAAATGGTGGTAATGTTAACTTTCACCTTTATTTCTGCCCCATCCTTTCGAATCATCGTTTGTTCAAACTCCATATGAGTACTTCTGGCGGCGTTCATATAAGATTGAATCTTTTGAATTTCGGCAAGGTGCTTCTTATGCATGAGGGCGGCAGGATCAATCCGCTGCAGTTCTGATCCTGAATATCCTATCATCTTCTGAAAGGCAGGATTGGATTTTTTGATGACCCCATTTTCCGTAAGGACAATTCCAATGGGCGAATTAGTAACAATGGTAGCAAGCTCAGCTCGCTGCTCCTCCACCACCTGTCTCACCTTGGATTCCTCTGTGATGTCACGTACGATGCCTTCCGCTGCCACGGGTTGGTTCTTAGCATCATATAGTATGTTGGCATTGACGTGTATAAGCCTTGTGGAACCATCTCCACAATATACCCTTGCTATATAATCGGTAAAAGCCCCTCTGGAGAGCAGTTCCTGAAAAGAGGCCATGGCATAAGAATAATCATCTCTATGCACTAGGTCCATTACATTAATGGACACCTCTCTATGATCATAACCAAACAGGTCTATTGCGGCAGCATTCATCTCAAGAATACCACCATCCAAATCAATTTTCAGGTAAGCATCGGCCAAACTGGAAAACCCCGAATCTGGGTGATCTGGAGCGGGGGCAGGCTCTCGAGGCTTTGCTTTGTTAGCAATCTTGAGTTTGCGCTTTAATTCATAAAGCTCAAGGGACTTCTCCTCCAGAATACGCTCGGCTTCTTTTCTGGCTTGGCGCTCCCGCTCAAGGGCATTCTTGAGTATTTCTACTTCCCTTTTCATTCAACCTGAATAATGAATTTCACACAGGTCCCATCCTCCTTTAGCTTTTCATAAGATATGGAGCTCACTGTCTCATAATGAGCAAATGTCCTTTCAATAAGTGCATAGGCAAACATATATAGCGCTCTGGATGAGGTATAAACCATTTCTATCCGACCATCCTTCACTTCAGAAATATCAAACCTAGGCAGTTCAGCATCAGGATAGATCTTAACGACCTGAACATGAATATGCTCTTCTACAGACTGCAATAAAAGTACTGCAGACTTGTAATGGTCAAAAATGTGCGGGTAGGTGCGTACCAGGTGATCGAAGAAATACTGCCCATAGGCATATATCAGGTCATTGGGATCCTTTTTCAATGAAGCGCTCAGATGATAAATCAGTTCCTGCATCTCAGCAAAATCATAGGTGCCCACTGAGGTATAGGCTCCGGAAGATTTTAGTTGGCTGGCTGCAATAATATCATTGACCATTTCAAGCCCATACCGACTCTCCACCATCTCCAAAAACTCTGTAAATACGATTCCTTTCATTTATTTGATGTACAATGTTATACGGTGATTAGCTCATTCACATTCCAATATGCGAGCACTTTAGATATTTTCTCTACATAATCTTCATATTTCAGGGGCTTAAGGATATACCCGGCTATCCCAATTTTAAAGCACTCTAATAAGTCTCTCTGATTGCTGGAAGTGGTGAGTACCACTGTAGGAATAAACCGGAGTCTCTCATCTTGCTTCATAATAGAAAGAAACTCAATCCCACTAATGCGTGGCATGTTTAAATCGAGCAGTACTAACTGTGGTAAATTCTCTCCCTTCTCCAGCATTTCCAAAGCCTCTTCTCCATTGTTAGCCTCTATGATTTTATTGCCAAATCCAAGGGTACTGACCACCCGATTGAACTTCATCCGTTCAATCATATCATCTTCGATAAAGAGAATCGAGGGAAGGCTACGTTTCATAATGATAATTTATATGATTTGGCTCTAAATTGGCCTAAATGTAGCCTTAAGGTGAGCATCCGTCGACGGGACTCACCGGTACCTACGTCCAAATACCATTAAGTGTCGATGAATGGTGTTTCACTTTTTATCATTGATCGCGGTTGAGAAGTTCAATTTCCACTCTCCTATTGAGTGCTCTACCCTCTTGTGATTGGTTACTGGCTACCCTTTTACTCTCACCAAATCCATTTACTTTCAGTTGCCTTTCACTTACTCCCTTGGCTCTCAGGTACTGTCTTACAGCATCAGCGCGTTTCTTTGACAAGTTCAGGTTATCACGATCAGACCCAATATCATCAGTGAACCCATATACGGAAATATCAATGTAGTCGTGAGATCGAAGCATGGCAACAAGTGAGTCCATCAAAGGGTGATAGGTTCTGCCTATTTCGGCGCTACCAAAGTTGAAATAGATGCGCTTGATCGGTAGTTCGAAAGTAGCACAGCCATCAAATTGACTAAATCCTTTGACATCCGGGCACTTGTCCTGAGCATCGGCAATACCGTCTTCGTCTTGATCCGGGCAGCCTCTGAGCTTACCAGGTGTATTTGGACACTCATCCTCAGCATCTTTCACTCCATCTTTGTCACTATCGGGGCATCCCATCACTGTACCCACCAGATCTGGACAGTCATCCTGAATATCTGGAATACCATCACCATCCCTATCCGGGTATGGACAACCATTGTTGGCTAGTGGACCTATTTCATCCGGGCATTCATCTTCATAGTCGTAAAGCCCATCATTATCAGAATCTATCTTAGCTCTGAAGGCAAAAGAAAACCCCAGAGATACGCCCCGCACCCTCATCTTAGAGGTTCCTTTTTGGCTTATTTTGGCAATCATTTGCAAATTGTCTGTGAATCTGTATTTAACCCCGGTAGTCACAGGTACATAGAAAGTGGAACCAGACTCCCCCTCATAGGCGTTTTCGTTGAAAGAAATCATTGATAAACCCAAACCCAAAAAAGGTCTTAACTTCAAGTCTTCAGGCATTAACACTCCATTGGTCAGTTTGAAAATACCTCCTACCGACAGCTCCGAAAAGTTAGCTCGTAGGTGTCCGCTTTCCTGCATGATCATTTCATCATTTCTATAGTCATTCACCTTCCCCAAGGAAAGGTTTGCTGTGAAATCAAAAAAGGGTGAGTAGTAATGATCCACAGCAATGGTAAAAGAAGGGCGCTTCACTTTATACACATCCTGAAAATGGCGATTCAGACCCGTTCCGTAATGGTTATTATCAGCTGTAACAGTCAGCCAGGTCTTCTGATCTTCAAACTGTGCCACAGCCATCAGTTGAATGGTAAGTAATCCTAAGAAAAGTATTAATCGCTTCATGAGGTTGCCTTATTTTACAACCTCAAACCTAAAGCTGACCTATATGATAAGAGACTGACTGTAGGCCAGATGCCTGTTGCCTTCGGCGAATGGGTAAAAGGTCCCGACGGCCAAAAAATTAATCAGTGGGTAATCCTTCTCCACTTTTTCCGCTTGCCTGACTTATTGTAAAAATACCACTGACCAACTCTCTGTCCTTGCTGATAGTGGCCTTCGTAGGTTGGATTTCCACCCTCGTCAAAGAACTTCCATAATCCGGATTCCAGGCCATTAGTATAAAAACCTTCGTCACGCACCTGGCCATTCTCATAGTAGCTCAGCCAAAGCCCATGTGGTAAGCCTTCCCGATAGCTACCCTCCTGTCTCAACCGGCCATTGGCGTGATAAAACTGCCATAAGCCACTGTACAGTCCAGCCTCATACATACCATGCCGCTCCAATAGGCCATCAGGATAGTAGTAAAAAGCAGAATCCTGAAGGAGATCATTCACCCAAAACTCTCTGGATTCCAATGTCCCGATAAACCCAAAAAACAACTGTTCCCCATCCAGGGCACCCTCCCGATATGAAAGACGGGAATTGAGTGAACCATCAGGGTAATAATATATCCAAACACCCTGCTGCTGCCCATTGACCAGCCGACCCACAGACCTGATCGCTCCTGAATCATAGTAGAGGGTATCCTGAGCGGAGACCAGTAAAAAGGCAAAAAGGCCGCATAAAGAAGAAAAAATATATCGAATCATAACAGGTCATTAATATAGCACCATTGACTTAATAAGTGGAATAACCTACTTTGCAATATGCGTTGGATACTGGTCTTTCTATTGCTTACCCCCTGCCTGCTCTCTGCCCAGGATGGAAACTACGCCCTGGGTGCCAGGAATGGCGCTATGGCGGGTACTTCCCTCACCTTCACCGATGGATGGGCGGCCTTCAATAACCCGGGAGCTTTGGGCGGCCTGGAGGCCTCTACAGTCATGATCACCTATCAAAACAGATATAACATCGAGGGCTTCCATGTACTGGGAGGTGGACTTGTCTACCATCATTCGCTCGTCAATACTGCCATCAAATACTACAAGTTTGGTGATGACCTTTTCAACCAGCAAGTGATAGGACTGGTGCTCGCCAACAGGATTCAGATGGTCAGCCTGGGAGCTGGAATAAACATTATTCAGACACACGCCGAAGGCCTCAGTACCAGACGGGTAGCA
>Ga0098060_1000949_pt1 | contig 12148 bp, 6 predicted proteins | sample 21_taG_FD_77063 | JGI IMG/M metagenome (GOLD analysis project Ga0098060, IMG submission 77063) | Marine viral communities from the Subarctic Pacific Ocean - 21_ETSP_OMZ_AT15319 metaG | ecosystem: Environmental > Aquatic > Marine > Oceanic | place: Pacific Ocean | collected 2015-01-19 | reverse complement strand
GCGAAGTTCTCCGCCCCTCTTTGAACTGCCACATCGTCAGCAGACATACCCATGAGAGATGATATCTTACCAGCTTTAGCTTGTCTACTGATAAGTTCACCCTCACGTTCAAGTCCTTGTATTCTAGCTGATTCTTGACGTTCGGCCATTTTATTAGCTTGCTCTTGTTGAGCTATAGTAGCTTGTGATTTCTGAGCATCTATAGCGCCTTGATTAACAAGCGTTTGTGCTAGCGCAGCTATACCAGAACCACCCGCTGCACCACGTAGTTGTTGCATAGTGTTAGCTTGCGTTGCCATAGATTGATCTCTCTGGAACTCTGCGGCTCTAGTGTCAACAGTCAAATCCTCAAACACGTTCTCCATATTTAAGTATGGATTACTTGTATCAAGTCTTTTGAATCTATCTTTCTGTTCGTCAAGTTCGCGTTGAGCTCGGTCAGCTTTTATTCTAGCTTTATTACCAGCTTTTTTAGCTTGTTGATTTTTTATAATAGAACCCGTAGCCGAAACAGCGGCGCCTACTGCCATTGCCCAACTCATAGTTTATTTATTTTTAATATATTCTTCGTATTCTTCATAACTAGCTACGATTATTTCTTTTTCTAATTTCTTTAAATCTTTAGTGTTTGTAGGGTTTCCGTGTACATTATACCATATGGTATCTTCATGCGCATAAGCTATACGTTTGACACCAGGTCCTGCTACTATTACATCAGGAGCTCTGTGCTCTGATGTTCCGTTTTCACTAACTACCGTTAAGTGACCAGACATAAGAAAACTTACATGCTCATGTTTGTGTATAGCCCCTATAACTACACACCCTTGCCTAACAAACATCTCCCTAGCGTAGATACCGTCCACGAATACAGACTCTGTAGAGCATAAATTACTATTAGGTATTATAGGGTTTTCTTTTGTACCCACTATAATGTTCTCTCCATCCGCTAAACTCTTGAATTTGTTTTCAATTTCTACTATAGCAGATCTAAAATTTTTTGCTAATCGTTTTTCTTCTTGCTTTTGTAAATTATTAGACATAAATTTAATTAAATTATACTAATATAGTTACACTTTACGTTGTTTATTTACTACTTTCAAAAGTGTCTGCAGAAATAGCATATAGCTCCGCATGCTCTTTAGAGTTGTTAACCATCTTTACGTCGGCATAATAACCCAATATAGAACTTAAATTAGCTTTATTGTCTTTACTGAACAATATAAACCTATTAATAGGAGTGCCACCACCAACGCTGGCGTAAGATAGGGTTGTGTCGCACACTACAGTAGGCGCGTTACTATCAGCGTTAGTAATTTGTCGAATCTGCCCGATCTCCGTGACATTCATGCTATTGATAGTGAAATCAGTATTCGCTACACCTGTTGTCTGCACGTAATACGCTGTGTCTCCAGTTTGGCAAGATACGTTTAATGGAGCTGAAAATGTTAGAGTTATAGATGGCATTAGTAAGCTAGTATTATATCGTCTACAAGCACTGGTATAGTTATATTTTCAGTTATATTCTCAACGCTTAAGTGTCCTTTGATAAGAACGTTACTTCCTGAAACTATTTTACTTGCGTTTATTAAGTTTATGTTGTTATCGTTTTTAAACAATATAGATGTGTTATCTGCTATTGTCACAGGTGTATCTACAGTAACCGTCGTCCCGCTTGCTAGAGCTGTAACTTTGACAATTTTATCACTATTTATAGCAGAGGTAATTAATTGATCGCCAACTTTAATACCTTTTATACTATCTAGCGTAACAGTGGTGCTATTCGTAATAGTCGCACCAGTTAAAACCGTAGTGGACGAACCCCAACCGATATACTCTCTTAAATCTCTACTATTTCTTATAGCTAAAGTATTAGAGTTAGGTGTTATTTGGAAACTAAATGGTATTATAAGAGAATTATCTTTAACAAAAGTAATATTGCTACCATTTGGCACAGCGTGCGAAGCGCTGAGATCTATATAGCGTCCATCTACTTTAGTAACAGTAGTTCCGTGAGTTATAACAGGGGTTGTACCCGCGCCTCCAGCACCTCTACCCGCTCCGTCTACACCGTCTCTATCATATACCTCAGATATAACTCGCATACCAATTTTGATATTTGAATTGGCTTGAGTTAATACAATAGGATTTTTATCAGCGTCTCCATTACCTCCGATAGTTTCTATTTTGGTTATTGTTTGATTATGGTAGTTACTGTGTTCATGAGCGATAGGATAGTATTGAGTTACATTGCTAGGTAAAGCACCATAGCTACCACTACTAAATGTTAAAGGTGCTACGATTACTGATCTCCAACCATACTGTATAATACTAGAATCACCTGGACTTGTGGGTACAGAACTAGATAGAGACGTAGTACCAACGGCTATAGCAGTGACATCATAACGCATATCAACGGTTTTCGCACTAGGTTTAAGTCTTGGTATGCTAACGTAGTGTAAATTGAAACCGCTTGTTGGTATGGTGAATTCTTCCGCACTAAGCGTAGAGCCGAAGGAATTTGTATCGTGATTGAAATACCCAGCGGCGATAGTAGTGTCAGAGGTAGTGCTCGCTTTCTCTTCTACGTTAAGCCTGTATTTCGAACCGGATGTTCCAACAACTCTAATAATCACAGAACCTCCATTTAGACCAACAGTAGGTTGATGGGTTACGTCTGTTATTGTATCTGTTAAACCAGAGAAATTAGGCTTGATTGAATATCTCAGTAATACTGTATGACCTAAATTATATATTGTATTATCCGCTGGATCAGGGAACATAGAAGGATCACTACTAGCTGTATAATAAACTTTAACATTGAAAGATGTTACAACTCCATTAGTGTATATCTCATTAACAATAACTTCGTATTGATCTTCATACACTCCCATACCCTGCTTTATGGCAACTATATCTTGGAAGTGGTTATTAGAAGCGGCTGTCAATGTATCAGAGTATACTAATGTAGGCGTATCACTTTCGATAACATCGTTACCGATAAACTTCCATTTCTCCCAAGATGTCCCAGAGGCGGCGCTGTCAACTCCAGCTAAAACAAGAGTTTCCGTTATATCAGGAGTGGTAATATTGTCTGGTGTAACGTCAGTTAAGTAAGAGGTACTATAGTGTTTCCAGTGAACTTCAAAACCAACATCTCTAAGTTCAGAGTCTGTATCATCCACATGCGTGGCCTTTTCATCTATATCTATATACCACATCACATCCGACGCTGGCCAATCAAGAGAGGATTTAAAAGTAACTGTAACTATCACCGTATTATTAGGGTCTCCAGCGGTAGCGGTATTAGCGAAAGCAACCGTATCTATATGTAGCGTATCTGTTGGATCTCCAAGAGTGCTACCATTATTTGTCCACGTAGTGCCACTAGTATTAGTAGCTCCACTCCACTCGAGATTCTCCGCTGCAACTGGAGTTCCGCTGTACACGCCGTTGATTACTGGGGATAGAGTAAATGTTAAAGCTTGATCAGCACCTATATCAGTGCCGCCGACCACGGTTTTGCTTCCTATCGTACACTCCCACTTAGACGTTTCATCTGTTATGACACTAGCAGAATCCCAATCTGTACCACCTGATTGAAGCGCGCCGGCTGCATTCACACCTTCGTACGTGCTGGACGTATTGTTGGTCACTCTTACAGTAACCTCTCCACCATAATGAGAACTATCATGAGCCATAGTAGCGTTACCTAAACCTTGAACGCTAAATTCTTTTTCATCAAGATTGTCTAACGTAGTTGATTCACCAGTAGGATATCCATAGTATTTACCCTCTTTGTTTTTAAAGAATATATTGCCACAACTTTGCAAATTCGTAACTACGTTATCTATATACCAACCATTTTTAGGATCTAAATTGTAATACTCTTCATCATCAATATTTGATGAGACTAATCCATCATTTGTAGAATATAAATTTGTTAACCTGTTAGCAGAGACAGAATCCCATTCATCAATTCTAGCTTGAGTACCCTCATAATTTATTAAACCAAAACTTTTGACAGAAGATTTTTGATCGTTAAATACAACCGTGACGTCTGAAGTGTAATCTCTGCCATAGAAGTTATTGTGAGGCGTGCTAAACGTTAGATCTTGGGGAGTAAATAAAGATGTTACATTGTTATCTATAGTTACTACATTTCCAGATATTGATTCTATATTAGAACCTTCCACTATCCCAACACCAGTGACTAACATACCCGTGTTTAAACCTACTACTGTAGTAAGAGTTATATTACTTCCGCTTGCGCTAGAACTATAATGCGATACACTTGTTTCATCATGATGCTTATATAGTTGACCGTTATAAAAAGTATAGTAATTGTTGTTTATAGTAGCACCTTGTTGCGGCAAGAAATCCTTAAAACTAACCCAACCTTTAGCTTTATCGCTATAGGTAATTGTTTTCTGCTCGTGCGGGGTTATTTGCGTCTTAGTATATCTTTTAGATACCGTTAAGTTATACTCGTTTTTCCTTTCATCAAAAGTGCCCAAACATCTCCAAACATTTTCCTTCATAAGATCTGCGAAGTAATCAGACATACCTTTATCTGATATAGGTACTATACCTTCAGTTGTCAATCTAAGGACTTTACCTCGCATAGCGTCTGTAAAGTATATAGCGTAAGGATTTTCCGCCATAGACTCTGGGTTAGTAGCTATACCATAGTCTCCTTGATAAGCCTGTGTGTCCCCTATAACGGCGTTACTCGCCACTAATTGAGGGTTACCATCTGCGTTATATAAAGCGTCTCTATTAGTTACTGCTTTCAACACTTTATCCTCACAGAATGTAATAAGTCTAGTATTCCTGTTTAATATCCTTTGAATACTTCCATATACTGGATTAAGATCTTTTGTAATACTTTCAGCCATAATAAACTGATTGGTATCATTTATACCAGCATTAGAGTTGTATATCCCAGACCAAATTAAACCGTGCTTTCTTCGTTCTTCTTTTACTTGATAACCTATACCAGAAGAAACCTTAACACCATTATCTACTTGAGCTGCGTTAAAGTCATCCCTTATTCTATCTGATTCAACCCCATTACCAAATGACCAACAGTTATTCCAATCAAGGATTTGCTCTTGTGAGTGCAGTTTGTTGGCTGCCTCAAATGTATTAGCGTCACCATATACCGTTATATAAGCTTGCCCACTTGAAGCGGCTTCACTTACTACTACAGTACATTCATAACGATTTCTTTTGTTAACTTTTAATATAGATCCCGCTGCTATAGTTGTAGTTATATTTGAAGTGAGCTGTATCTGGTTATGCTTACTCCACTTTTTCACAGTATATGTTATTGCGTTACCATCGCTATCAGCATTGTCAAGATCTGTAATTATAGACCTAACAGGTATATACTCTTCGTTTGTCCTACTATTAAGTTCTAAAGGTATTAAACCGCTAGCTTGGTAGTATATATCTAAGTCAACGTTTTCCTTTGGCACAGTTTCCCAAACTGCTGGGTTGTCAGCGAAGTGACCTCTATCTGCCGTGTATAAAGTCACCCGCTCGTATATTGTTATAGTGTCCAAAGAAACGTCAGATCCGTAAGTTGAATCATTTTGAAATCCAAAATCGTGATGGAGAGCTCTTCTAAAATTAGCGTTACTCGCTTGTGGAGTTGTAATCTCTGGATCAGTTCCTTTTATTGGACTGTATCCAAACTCAGTATCTCCACCTATAGGTTTATTAACAGTGATAGTCCACCTTTGACGCATGTTGTGACCTCTGTACTGCTTTTCATCCGGTTGCTGAAGAGATCCATGGGTAGCTCGATTCCTTATACCCCAAGCGCCTTCTTGCTCAGTAGTACCTTGTTTCCATATATCAGTATTACCATAGCCTACGTTACCGTCAGCTTGAAAAAAACTGACTGTAGTATATAAGTTTTCAAGAGTTACCTCTCTTGGATCTCTATTAAAAGCGAACTTTGTTCCAGGAGTAGTTAACTTTTGTATAAAGTACCACGCATCGGTATGTGTTTGTGACCAGCCTCCAGTTGAATCTTCCGCTACAGATTGATCTTGTAATCTATGAGCGTAGGGTGCGTCGGCGTCAAAGTTATTGCTTCCAAAACTTGTTGCCCCATGCCCAAACCCAACCCAAGATATATCCATGCAAAAACCACTGTTCCATATACCTCTACTAGGTTGACCTTTACCTTGCTTCATATTACCTGCCCAGTTAGACCCTGCGTCAGGACAACCTTCAGTATCATTGCAAGCGTCACCCCAAGTTAACCAACCACTTAAAGTACCACCCCATGGGCCGCTAATTGTAGCCCACTCATAAGTTTGGTTATAATCAGAACCAGGACGATCACCCACAACGGGGCCACCACCAAATCCAGACCCATCGCTCTGCATAGCAGACGTCCACGAATAAGCTGGCGCAGCGTCTATAAAGAAACTTCCAGCTTCGCACCTGTTTGCAACTACATGCCACCAACCGTCGGAACTGTTTGGAGAACATAACGCATATGGAGCACCGTAGTTTACCATGAGAGGTTCATTCACCCAAGTCATTTGCGTTTGACCTCCATCACTATAATTATTAACGTATTCAGTAGGGTGGTTGAGTGAGTAGGTTATTTGACTACTATTACTATTAGCTGGATTTGTACCAAAACCATCGACATGCACGATCTCAACCGGAGCCGAATCTAAACTATTATTAGATGGAGCGTTATTAATAGATCCTGGATTTAGGTATCCTAAATTAAAACTACCCCAAGGAAGCAAAAGAGAATCTGCTCCATTTGTAGCAAGATACGTGTTTATTATCTCGTCTTTACGTATTTTAACATAAAATCTACCGCTAAATTCTGGTTTAGATTCCATTACATATTCAAATATCTCTATTTGAAGACCAGAGTTACCTTCAGCAAACTCCATATCTACACCCCAAGAATCTTCGATAGTAATTTTCATAGAACCATAATCTGTATCGATAATAGTTACAATAGGATATTCTTTAGATCTGTTACCCTCTGCATCCCTAAGAACAATAGACGTTCTGCCGGTAATATCTCCTATGCTTGGAAACACGCCGTTGAATTGCTCTGATTGTATTGTTACAAAATTAAGACCTTGTACAGGATATCCCCAACCTTGTGCATTACCTATAGAATCGTTATCTGTTAATAACCCTAAACTTTTTCTGCCTAGTCTAACGTCGTCAGGCGCTTCATTTTCTATAGCTAAAACTTTAAACCTAGCCGGCTCCAATACAGCTGTGCTGCTACCATGTGCTTTTTTTAACTCTATAAAACTCTCCTCTGTTAGTTTATTTCTTTCTGAAGAAGGGAAACTCAGCCATATATTACCGTCTTCAGCGTCATACCATCTATCAGAGGCCATAGTGTAATACTCTGTAGATGCTTCTTTTACATAGTATGTTAAATACTCAGCCCAATCAGGGACAAACGAACTAGAGTCTAAGCTTATATTAAATCTATTACTAAATAAACTAATAGGTTTATTTACTATTATAGAGTTAGGTTTCCCTGTTACATCTAACGCTGTTAGTATAGGGGTTTCACGTCCATATCTATCACTAAAAACAACACCTACCTGATAATCACGTAATGTCTTAATAGAAGGTAAAGCATATTCTTCTATACGATCAGATGACAATCCAAGTTTTATCGTAGGATCTTTTTCTACGTTATAGTTTTGCAGATAATTACCATAAATTAATCTATTAGCACTTATCTCCTGAGCTAAAGCTTGTCTAGGAACATTATCATACGGGCGCAGCAATTGATTGGAAGGCACTGCGGCATGAATCATATCTGTAGTTATCTTAAACGCACCGCGTAAAAAAGGATCATCACTATTATTAAGATCGGGCCATATAGGAGTAGTGTCATTCCTTTTGACAGTTTTTACTACGAAAACTACCGGGTTGTTAGTTTCTTTGTATAGTATATCTATTTCAGATATATCTTGAGGTATGGATTCTTCACCGTAATGATAGTACTTTAACGTGAGATCTCTAACTTGGTTTACCATACCAAAGTTATAACCGTCTTTAGGTTCGTATGAATATCTATCTGGTAAAAAAGCTATCTCAGAAAAAGGAGCAAACGAAGAATATTCACCGTCCACATATTTGTATCTATAAGAAAATCTAGGGAACTTATGCTCAAAAAATGGTTCTGATGTTTCCAGTCTAACATACCAGTTAGTGTCTGTAGTATGTATATTTTGAGCTATAGATAATACCTTTAGTTTGTATGGATATCCATTAGGGCTTTCGCTAGCCGTTCCAAGAGAAGGCGTGTCAGGACCATTTGACGGGCTATCTATGACCTCGCAGCGCACGTCATAGTCTTGAAAGTTACCAGGTGTATCAGTGTTTATTTCGTTTTTAGTAAAAAGAATTATATCCCCTACTTCAAAACAAACCCCTTCAGCAGCACCTGAGAAAGCCGGTATATCACCATCATCCCCACCGTTAGGCAGACCCACTGGTATAAAATCTCCTGGTGAATCTTGAACTATACCCTCTGTTTGAGGTATGTAAATCATATCCCCTTCGTCATACAAACTAATACCGTCGTTGTCAAAAGTCCAGCCAGAGGGATTTCCAGCAAGACCATGATGGTAAAAATTAAAATCATTTAATTGACAGGACGTAGCGACAGCTTCTCCAGCGAAGTTGAGTTTATCAGGAACGACGCGATGTATATCTAATTCTAAAGGTTGTGTTGGAGCTGGTTTTACAACCGTTATATGACTTTCTTTCGTGTAAACAACTTTGTTACCGTCACTATTAGTCACAACAACTAAAACATCAGATCCACTAGAACTCTCACGAACTAACCTTGTGTGGAAATAATCTGTATCACCATCAAAAATAACATTAGTAGGGGAACCACTTGCATAACCACTTACACCACCTCCTATAAGATATTCAACACCACCTGTTCCCGCTATAGATCTCTTTATATTTATTTTCTTAGGCTCAGTAACATTATCAGTCCAGTAAATAAAGTCGTCAAGAATATTTACAGCGGTTATTAGAGTGTTTTTGTTAAAATTTAAAACTCTACCTTCTGTCTCTCGTTTCTTTTCAGGTGCAGCTAAAAATACGATATTATCGTTATTACTAAAGCTAACAGACTTGCTAGTAGTTATCTCCCAACCTGAACTATATCTAATATCATTTACAATAATATTGTCTGATACTTGGTAGTTGTTGCTACCACCGGTGACACACATACCAATTCTAATACCTGTTCTATTCTGATTAGTGGTATTATCTGGAGAATCCGCAATGTCATCATTAACTTTAAAAACAGTTACACCACTCGCAACGCCATCTACTTTTGTTTTAACTCTCCAAATATCCACGAATACATACTTAGTCTTTTCAGTAATTGTATTATATTCTAATATGTAATCTTTACATATGTCAGGTCTACCCGCTGCGTTGTTAAGATCGCTCGAACTAACAAAATAATATACCTTATCTTTGTCGGCAGCGGCTATAGACGCAACACAAGTAGCAGTCGTAGACACTCCATAAGAAGCGTTACCCGTATGATCTATAGTAGCATGTCGTATGTTACCACTTAAGTTTTGAACTACACCGGCGTCAGAACCTTCAGACGTAGATACCTGTATATTATTAGCGTCTCTATACGCACCATTAGGAACAAGTCTCTCATCGAGATCTTTGTTCATTCTGGCTTTATTGAACCCGTGCTTAAACTCTGGCATGTATTAGTGTTTAATTTGCTTAGAGCTTCCTCTAAGAACTTGAGTTAGTTCTTCTATTTTAATATTAGAAAGTCTAAGTTTAGCTTTCCTAGTTTCTGCAAACCTTTCCTTTTTTATCTGAGCTAGTAAACCTGCTGGGGAATCTTTGCGAGCTAATAACACTCCGTATAATATATGCTTATATATCGCCTCTTCTGCTAGTTTTGGGACTAAACTACTAGTTAGATCAATACCGCTGCTACTTGTAGAAGCGACCCCATCGCTAATATACCTTAGTACAACAGTTTTTCCACTCACGTTGGAGCTGAAATGAAACTTACCTTGTCTTTCGTCTATAAAGAAGGTTCCATTAACTTGAGCGTGTTGGGGATCTATACCATACCTGCCACCAACTAAATTACCGTATTCGTCATCAACGTTATCCGAGTCTACAGAGCCGATATCACTCGTAGATTGAGCGTTATAATTCTCCCAAGTGTCGGAGCTGAAGTTTTCATCGGTATCGGATTCTACAGGAGTAACATCGGAGCCATTTATAGGCCAAAACCCTCCATATCCCATCTGGTAGTTAGCTACATTAAAAGCGTTAGATGTTTTGTTGGTTGGGTATAAAATCCTCTCTATACCATTACTATCACTCCATGCCAACTTTATGTAGTTCACGTAGTCTAAAGGCATCACTAACACGAGAGTAGATGGTACTTCAACCTCCCAATCTTTCGTGGACCTTATAGTATCATAACTTAATTCCTGCAGTGCTCTAATAGCGTGAAAGTTTATATCGTTAAGTACAACGCCATCACATAATTTACCTTCACCGACATACGTGGCGGTAAAGGAATCTATGATTTCATTTAACGGTATATACCTGTAACCACCATAGACGTCTCCAGCGTCAGCGGGGCCGTCATAGTAAGCTTGAGCGGTTTGCCTTAATACTCCCATTTATTTATAGATTTTGCATTGTAAATTCCTCAGCGCTTTTTTGACCAGCTAATTGAGCTAACCCTGGTTTAGCTATAACTACACCTGATAACTCTAATATCCTATTTACAAGTGTATCTTCCTCAGATCTATGTAACTCAAAATTTTGCGATGACATATCACTTGAGTTGTATAGAGCTTTACCGTTAACGACCACGTAAGTCCACTGTGCTCGCAAAGGTACTCTAAAACATTCTACCGTTACAGGTGCACTTACGGGAGTTGTGCTTCCCGCATACACGGATATATCTCTACCCGTGATCCTGTTGTTCGTATATATAGGGCTTTGATTAGCTGTTGTTGCCATATGCCGTATAGAACCTTTAAATCTTTGCGCTTCCGCTGGTTCGACCTTTTGACATACCTCATCACCTAAGTAAACTAAACCTGTGTGAAATACATCAAGCGCGGTGCCATTAACATCAACTGTGGATGGAAAGGTGTGACCGCCAGCGACAAACTCATTAGATCTAAATGGATCTAGTTTAGCGACTAGTAACTCACTTATATCTGTTTCGTCAACCTCATTGGTTCTACCTAACTCCGCCTTATCTCTTTGGTTTTTGGTATAGAAGTAGCTCTCAAATATAGACATTTGAGCTTGGTTAGCTAATAGGTTGTATTCTTGCGGAGTGATATAACCTCTCTGCTCTTTATTAGCTAAAGCTAATACCCTTTGATATACTGTATCTACACTTACTGCCATAGTTATTTATTTTATACGCTTGCTACAAATATCTCTAAGTCACATGAACTAGTATTCGCGTCGGCCTGAACATTTGTTAAACTTCCGAAAGCTGTGTCAGAAGCAGCATCAGCGTCTTGAGTTGCATTAAAAACAGCTGTCATACCATTTGCATTATCACCATTCCATACGAAAGATTGTCCAGCATCAAGTTTTATAGCCACTTCATCATTATCTTGATTTCTAAACGTTAATGTAATAAAATTAGTATCATCAAGATTGGTGAATCTAACATACCTTACATCCGCTGCAACATAATGTCCAGCTGAAGCAACAGCAGCACTAAACGTGGCTATCACAGCCTCAGCTGTGGTAACTGTGACTATTCTTTTAGAAATCTCGTTTATAGAGGCTATAGTCTTGGTGTTCGTAGCACCCATCTCTTGTCCATTCAATGTTATAGACTCCGTGAGTGATACGGTTAATGTTGATGCAGTTACTGTACTTGCCATAATTCTTTTTATGTTTCATAGTTTGAAAGACCACCCGGTTGGTGGCCTTTCTACTATGGATGATTATTAATTTAATCGTTTTTCTATATTGGAGTATATCTCCATTCCCTCATCAGTCTTAAACCAAGCGGCCAAAGCTGAATATGGGTGCTCATCAAAAGGGACAGTCATTAACTTTCTGTCATTACTTCCCCATGAGAACGTTCTTT